>Ga0066256_1000163_pt1 | contig 286176 bp, 254 predicted proteins | sample ThiBio_1000_biof_FD_87107 | JGI IMG/M metagenome (GOLD analysis project Ga0066256, IMG submission 87107) | Wastewater bioreactor microbial communities from Cape Town, South Africa - Thiocy_expt_1000_biof (version 2) | ecosystem: Engineered > Bioreactor > Thiocyanate-remediating >... | reverse complement strand
TCACAAACATTTCAACTTCGCTGAGTCTCAGGAGGAGACAGTGTGGCCATCGTTACGCCATTCGTGCAGGTCGGAACTTACCCGACAAGGAATTTCGCTACCTTAGGACCGTTATAGTTACGGCCGCCGTTTACCGGGGCTTCGATCAAGAGCTTGCACCCCATCACTTAACCTTCCGGCACCGGGCAGGCGTCACACTCTATACGTCCACTTTCGTGTTTGCAGAGTGCTGTGTTTTTATTAAACAGTCGCAGCCACCATTTCTTTGCAACCCCCATCCGCTTCACACGCGAGGTGCTACACGTACCGGGGGCACACCTTATCCCGAAGTTACGGTGTCAATTTGCCGAGTTCCTTCTCCTGAGTTCTCTCAAGCGCCTTGGAATTTTCATCCCGCCCACCTGTGTCGGTTTGCGGTACGGTCCTCATTCAACTGAAGCTTAGTGGCTTTTCCTGGAAGCAGGGTATCACTCACTTGGCGCCCCGAAGGGCGTTTCGTTATCACGCCTCAACTAAGCCGCCCGGATTTGCCTGGGCAGCACGTCTACACGCTTCAACCGGGACATCCAACACCCGGCCGAGCTAACCTTCTCCGTCCCCACATCGCATTGAACAAAGGTACTGGAATATTAACCAGTTTCCCATCAGCTACGCATTTCTGCCTCACCTTAGGGGCCGACTCACCCTGCGCCGATGAACGTTGCGCAGGAAACCTTGGGCTTACGGCGAGGGAGCCTTTCACTCCCTTTATCGCTACTCATGTCAGCATTCGCACTTCCGATACCTCCAGCAGCCTTCTCAAGCCACCTTCGCAGGCCTACGGAACGCTCTCCTACCATCTACACTTGCGTGTAAATCCCTAGCTTCGGTGCACAGTTTGAGCCCCGTTACATCTTCCGCGCAGGACGACTCGATCAGTGAGCTATTACGCTTTCTTTAAAGGATGGCTGCTTCTAAGCCAACCTCCTGACTGTTTTAGCCTTCCCACTTCGTTTGCCACTTAACTGTGTCTTTGGGACCTTAGCTGAGGGTCTGGGTTGTTTCCCTTTCGACACCGGACGTTAGCACCCGATGTCTGTCTCCCACGCTCGCACTCTTCGGTATTCGGAGTTTGCCATGGTTTGGTAGGCCTAAACGGCCCCCTAGCCATAACAGTGCTCTACCCCCGAAGGTGATACGTGAGGCACTACCTAAATAGTTTTCGGAGAGAACCAGCTATTTCCAGATTTGTTTAGCCTTTCACCCCTACCCACAGCTCATCCCCTAATTTTTCAACATTAGTGGGTTCGGACCTCCACGAGGTGTTACCCCCGCTTCATCCTGGCCATGAGTAGATCATCTGGTTTCGGGTCTACACCCAGCAACTAAACGCCCTATTAAGACTCGCTTTCGCTGCGCTTCCCCTATTCGGTTAAGCTTGCTACTGAATGTAAGTCGCTGACCCATTATACAAAAGGTACGCAGTCACGGAACAAGTCCGCTCCCACTGTTTGTATGCATGCGGTTTCAGGATCTATTTCACTCCCCTCCCGGGGTTCTTTTCGCCTTTCCCTCACGGTACTGGTTCACTATCGGTCGATTACGAGTATTTAGCCTTGGAGGATGGTCCCCCCATGTTCAGACAGGATTTCACGTGTCCCGCCCTACTTGTCCCAACCCTAGTTCCACACTCGAATTTTCGCCTACGGGGCTATCACCCGCTATGGCCCGACTTTCCAGACGGTTCAGCTAATTCGAATGCTAAAAGTTGGAGGCTGCTCCCATTTCGCTCGCCACTACTCTGGGAATCTCGGTTGATTTCTTTTCCTCTGGCTACTTAGATGTTTCAGTTCACCAGGTTCGCCACGCTTGGCCTATGTATTCAGCCAAGGTTGACCCTTGCGGGCCGGGTTTCCCCATTCGGACATCTCCGGATCAAAGCTTGTTTGCCAGCTCCCCGGAGCTTTTCGCAGGCTACCACGCCCTTCATCGCCTGTAATCGCCAAGGCATCCACCACATGCACTTATTCGCTTGATCCTATAACCTTAAGGGCTCAAAATCTGTTATCGGGAGTAAATCACTCGAAAGCTATTTCTGCCCGATCACGGCTTCCAAACCAATGGCTATAGTTGTCTGCTACGCATTGCATCCGACTAAAAATGCCATGCGTCGATACAATCTAACCCATTATTCCGTATCCGGGATACAGGACCTTGAACAAGGCCATGCTCCCTGACATGGAACGTTTTACTTCTTCCAAATTTTTAAAGAACACCGGAACAGGCAAGACCGGATGATATAAATATGACCCGCTTCTCCACAACTTGTTCCTGACTACAGCCGCTGGTAAAAAAACCAGAGGTAAACGCGCATCGTTTACCTCTGGTCTCTAACTGGAATAATGAGGCGATTCCGGCCTGGGATTTGGTGGAGGTGAACGGGATCGAACCGATGACCCCCTGCTTGCAAAGCAGGTGCTCTCCCAGCTGAGCTACACCCCCGTTAGTTGGTGGGTCTGGGTGGACTTGAACCACCGACCCCACGCTTATCAAGCGTGTGCTCTAACCAACTGAGCTACAGACCCCGGTCAGACCTAGAAACAAAGGGCCGGCCTTTTAATTTTCCGGCCTTCCACTTCCGGCGGCTCCTCGGCGCCTAGCCCTGCTTTTTTTAACAACCGATAGGTTGTGGACGCTTGAAAAAGGCTTTCTCTGAAAGGAGGTGATCCAGCCGCAGGTTCCCCTACGGCTACCTTGTTACGACTTCACCCCAGTCATGAATCTCACCGTGGCAGGCGCCCTCCTTGCGGTTAGACTACCTGCTTCTGGTGAAACCCACTCCCATGGTGTGACGGGCGGTGTGTACAAGACCCGGGAACGTATTCACCGCGACATGCTGATCCGCGATTACTAGCGATTCCGACTTCACGGAGTCGAGTTGCAGACTCCGATCCGGACTACGACGCGCTTTCTGAGATTAGCTCCCCCTCGCGGGTTGGCAACCCTCTGTACGCGCCATTGTATTACGTGTGAAGCCCTACCCATAAGGGCCATGAGGACTTGACGTCATCCCCACCTTCCTCCGGTTTGTCACCGGCAGTTTCATTAAAGTGCCCAACTGAATGATGGCAATTAATGACAAGGGTTGCGCTCGTTGCGGGACTTAACCCAACATCTCACGACACGAGCTGACGACAGCCATGCAGCACCTGTGTTACCGCTCCCTTTCGGGCACACCCACCTCTCAGCGGGCTTCGGTACATGTCAAGGGTAGGTAAGGTTTTTCGCGTTGCATCGAATTAATCCACATAATCCACCGCTTGTGCGGGTCCCCGTCAATTCCTTTGAGTTTTAATCTTGCGACCGTACTCCCCAGGCGGTCAACTTCACGCGTTAGCTGCGTTACCAAGCCCGTTAAGACCCGACAACTAGTTGACATCGTTTAGGGCGTGGACTACCAGGGTATCTAATCCTGTTTGCTCCCCACGCTTTCGTGCCTGAGCGTCAGTGTTAACCCAGGGGGCTGCCTTCGCCATCGGTGTTCCTCCACATCTCTACGCATTTCACTGCTACACGTGGAATTCCACCCCCCTCTGCCACACTCTAGCCTTGTAGTTTCAAACGCAGTTCCCAGGTTAAGCCCGGGGATTTCACATCTGACTTACAAAACCGCCTGCGCACGCTTTACGCCCAGTAATTCCGATTAACGCTTGCACCCTACGTATTACCGCGGCTGCTGGCACGTAGTTAGCCGGTGCTTCTTCTTCCGGTACCGTCATTTGTCACGGGTGTTAACCATGACCATTTCGTTCCGGCTGAAAGAGCTTTACAACCCGAAGGCCTTCTTCACTCACGCGGCATGGCTGGATCAGGGTTTCCCCCATTGTCCAAAATTCCCCACTGCTGCCTCCCGTAGGAGTCTGGGCCGTGTCTCAGTCCCAGTGTGGCTGGTCGTCCTCTCAGACCAGCTACTGATCGAAGCCTTGGTAAGCCATTACCCCACCAACTAGCTAATCAGACATCGGCCGCTCCAAAAGCGCAAGGTCTTGCGATCCCCTGCTTTTCTCCTCGGAGATTATGCGGTATTAGCGCATCTTTCGATGCGTTATCCCCCACTTAAGGACACGTTCCGATGCATTACTCACCCGTTCGCCACTCGCCACCAGGGTTGCCCCCGTGCTGCCGTTCGACTTGCATGTGTAAAGCATGCCGCCAGCGTTCAATCTGAGCCAGGATCAAACTCTTCAGTTCAATACTGGTAAAACTCTCGCTTGACGTATTATGCGGCTCCGATTCCCATCCGGGATTCCCAGAATGGTAACCAGAACCTTTCCATCGTGCGAGCACTTCAACTTTGCTTTTCCCGTCACTGCGCCGGATGGCGAAATGACGGGCGGCCTAGTCAAGCGCCCACACCTATCGGCTGTATATTTTTAAAGAACAATCCGTTTAACCTTTCGGTCCTCACGGGGAAAGGCGGCATTATACAGGCATCAGCCAGCGGGTCAAGAGATTTTGCCGAATTTGTCAGGAGAGAACGACCCTGGCGAATTTCCGCTTGCCCACCTGCACAACTGCAATTTCGCCCCGGCATAGCCTGATGCCTTTATCGCTGATTTTTTCGCCATTCAATTTTACACCACCTTGCTCTATCATGCGCAGGGCTTCAGTGGTGCTTGCGGTGAGCCCGGCCTGCTTGAGCAATTGGGCGATGGGCAAACCCTCCTGGCCGGCATGCAGCGCCTTCTCGCAAATATCGCTGGGGATGGCCCCCCGCCTGAATCTTGCTTCGAAATCCGCCAGGGCGAATTCAGCATCTTTCCTGCTGTGAAAACGGGCGACGATTTCCTGTGCCAACAGGACTTTGATATCACGAGGATTTTTCCCCTGTTCCACCTCCTGCCGCCACTGCCGTACGACGCTCAAGGGCTCGAATGATAGCAAATCGGCATATCGCCACATCAATTCATCTGAAATCGACATCAGCTTGCCAAATATCTCCGCGGGATGCTCCGCAATGCCGATATAGTTGCCCGCTGACTTGGACATTTTATTGATGCCATCCAATCCCTCGAGGAGGGGCATGGTAAGAACGCACTGTGCCGCCTGTCCAAAATGCTTTTGCAGCTCTCGCCCCATGAGCAGGTTGAATTTCTGATCAGTACCTCCAAGTTCGATATCCGCTTGCAGCGCGACGGAATCATATCCCTGGATCAATGGATACAGGAATTCATGGAGCGCGATGGGTTTATTGGCCTGGTAGCGTTTGCCGAAATCATCGCGCTCCAGCATGCGGGCTACCGTATGAGTGGCTGCCAGCCTGATGAGCCCCGCCGCATCGACCTTATCCATCCAGGTGGAATTGAACACCACCTCGGTCTGCTCGGGCTTGAGGATCTTGAAAACCTGGTCTGTATAGGAATGCGCGTTTTCCACCACCTGGTCGCGGGTAAGGGCGGGACGCGTCGTATTCTTGCCGCTGGGATCACCGATCATGCCGGTAAAATCACCTATCAGGAACAGGGCATGATGGCCGAGATCCTGCAGATGGCGCATCTTGTTGAGCAGAACCGTATGTCCCAGGTGCAAGTCGGGTGCTGTCGGATCGAATCCCGCTTTTACCCTGAGCGGACGCCCGGCTGCGAGCTTGTGCGCGAGCTCCTCTTCGAGCAGGAGCTCGTCGCATCCGCGCCGGATGATTTCCAGTTCCTCGAAAATTTCGCTGGTCGCCACTGAAGCAAGACCTGTTTGCGGTTACTTGCAGTTATTTGCAATTACGCAGAGCGAAATCCCAGTTGATCAGCTTGTCGAGCACAGCATTGACATAATCCGGACGGCGGTTCTGGTAGTCGAGGTAATATGCATGCTCCCACACGTCGATCGTCAACAGTGGCTTCATTCCCTTGGTCAGCGGCGAGTCGGCATTCCCGGTCTTGACGACCTTGAGCTTGTCTCCGTCCTGCACCAGCCATGCCCATCCGCTGCCGAATTGAGTCGTTGCCGCGGTTGCCAATTCTTTTTTGCAAGCATCCAGCGACCCGAAAGATGAGTCTATTTTCCCTCCCAGATCGGATGGCGGTTTCCCTCCCCCGCGCGGCGAAAGGCTATTCCAGTAAAATGTATGGTTCCAGACTTGTGCTGCGTTGTTGAATATTCCCGCCTTTTCCGCATTGCCGGCAGTTGCCGCGATAATCTCCTCCAGGGATGAATCCGCAAGTTCGGTACCGCTTATCAATTTATTGAGGTTGTCGACATAGGCCTTGTGATGCTTTCCATAATGGAAGCTCAAGGTGTTGGCCGAAATAACAGGATCCAGCGCATTTTCCGCATAAGGGAGAGGTGGCAGACTATGAGGCGCACTTCCAGTCGTTTGATTGCTCATCGTTTCGCTCCTTTGTGTTTAAAAAATCTCTGCTCTTTCTTATATCGAGGGCATGCAGGCAGGCACTACTGCTGGCGGAACCCGAACCGGGGATCTCTTTGCCATTATACCAACATACTCCCGTTAACCTAAATCCGGCAGTTGGACAGAATGGAGTGTGCGGCTTTTGGAGTGCAGGGCAAGTGCTGCAACGAGGAATGGCTATTCCATTCCAAGGAGTTGCAACGCAGCCATGTGCCGCGGAAATCCCACGATCTGCCCCCCCTGTAGTGACCCCACTCTACAGATGAACGTCGAGTACCGCGGAAAGTCTTTGTGAATCATAGCTCTAAACTAGAAATGAGCGATCAACCTCCGGATTTAGGTTCAAGTGTTGTTAACAGATCCGGGGAGAGCTGGAGGAAACTCAGGCAAGATCAGCGACGTGAAAATGGAAAGTGATCGCTTACGATCTTTTCAAGGCTGGCGAACAAAAATTGAAATGGTATTGCGCATCCACCGCAGAGATCGGTGGAAACAAAACAGCCGGGCGCGCCTTTTCGCGCTCGGCTCGCCAGGAATAAAAAAGGGGAGAGCTACGGCTCGCGCAACCCGACAAGCTCTCTATCCGGGAACCGCTCCATTTGATACCTCTGCCACAAACGGCTCCCGATGTGGAAAGCCAGTGTATCGGCATTGAATTGCAGCCGTGGATTTTCCATTTCGCTGGTGGTCAGCCGAAACAATTCCAACCACCGCTCGAACAATGCCGGGTTGAGCCCGGGTAGCGCAACATGTTTCGGCATGGGCATACCACGGAATCGGCTGGTCCCGCGCAATTTCATTGACCAGAAATTGATCATTTGTACAAAATGAGCGTCCCAATCATCAACGTGCGCCTCGAAGATGGGCCCCAGTCCCGGGTCTTGCCGGGCTCTTGCGTAAAAAGTGTGAACCAGCCGTGCAATTTCTTCTTCGGTGCAGAGAGCGGGATCAGGTGCCGTAAACTCTGGTTGTGACATATCCATAAATAACGCCTCGATTCAAATAATTTCAATACGACAGCAACGCTGACGGGTCGCGATTATACTTCAAACTCCCCACTTTGATGGAACAGGCTTTAGACATATAATACTGATAAAAGTGGCCGGAGTAAAGACTATTGAGCGCACTGCATTTGGGGCGGCGCGCTATCGAAGCGGCCAGACAGGCCGGTTGCTGCAAGGCTAAAATATTCCTTCCTTCGAAACTCCATCGCATTTCAATATGCCGCGCAGCGTTTCCAGTGCTTCCAGCTGAATCTGGCGCACCCGTTCGCGAGTAAGCCCAAGGCTTGACGCCAGCTGCTCCAGGGTTTGAATTTCACAGGCATTCAGCCCATAGCGATGCTCGATGATATGGCGCTGCTTGTCGTTCAAACGGCTGAGCCATTCCTTTACCCGGTCCTTGATCTCGGATTGCTCCAGCATCGCATCGGGGCCGGCTGATTTTTCGTCGGCCATGACATCGCCGACGGACAGGAGAGGATCGACATCGAGCGGAGCGTCCAGCGACATCATGCTCATGTTCAGGGATAGCATGCGCTCCACATGCTCGACGGGGCGGCCCAGCAGACGGGCCACATCTTCCGGTTTAGGTTCCTTGCCAGTATGAGCTTCAAGGTGACGGGCCGCCTGCAGGACAACATTCAGATCCTTGATGACATGAACAGGCAGGCGGATCGTGCGCGACTGATTCATGATGCAGCGTTCGATATTCTGCCGTATCCACCAGGTGGCGTAAGTGGAGAAACGAAAACCGCGCTCGGGATCGAATTTGTCCAGCGCGTGCATCATCCCCATGTTGCCTTCCTCGATGAGATCCAGCAGCGCGACGCCGTGGTTGGCATAGTGCTTGGCGATATTCACCACCAACCGCAAATTGCACTCGATCATTCTTTGCCGGGCATTGAAGTCATTCTGCCTGACGAGGCGCGTGAGCTCCACTTCCTCTTTCGGAGTCAGCAATGCGTTGTGGCCGATTTCGTTGAAATATATTTGCGTTACGTCAGTCAGAAGAAAATCACTGGAGTCACTGCCAGCAACCGTGACGCCGCTTTCAGAAATGGCCGCCGACTCATCGTCCGTTTCGGGCGAATCCACGGAATCCAGCGCTTCCTCATCCTCGTCATCACCGTTATCGTCTGAATAGCTCATCCGGAAGTGGGGGGGAGGTATTTTAGGGGATCCACAGGTTTTCCGTTTTTGCGGATTTCGAAGTGAAGTTTTACCAGACCGCTGTCGGTACTGCCCATCTCAGCGATTTTCTGCCCTTTTCTGACTGTTTGTCCTTCTTTTACCAAAAGTTTGTCATTGTGCGCATAAGCGCTGAGGTAGATGTTGTTATGCTTGATGATGATAAGCTTGCCATAGCCCCGCAATCCGCCACCGCTATACACTACCTTGCCTGCCGCCGAGGCGTTGATCGCCTGGCCGGATGTACCCGAGATATCAATGCCTTTCGTACCTTCGGAAAACCCCTCGAGTAGTTTGCCTTTGGTAGGCCAGGTCCACTCGACTTGATCGCGCGCGAGAACAGTTTCCGCTGCGTCCGGCACTGGCGGCACGGCGGGTAGCGGGACCACGGCTACGGGCGGGGCAGGCGGCACGGCGGGCAGCGGGACCACGGCTGCGGCTGCGGAAGGCACGGCGCCTGCTACCAGCGGAAGCTCTCTTTCGGCGGGCGCCTCACTCCTTGCGACGGCTGTCTGGGCTGGAATGATGTCTGCTTTCAGCTGCGCCACTGCCTGCTCCGAGTATGGCAGCTTCAAGGCCTTTGGTTCTGTTTTCAGCTTGTCGCTGCTCGCCACCGGCCTGGCTTCGGCTGGAACTGCTGCGCCGCGAAGCTCCACAGGGCCCGGGGAAGAAAGCCGCGGCTCGGGAAGCGCATAGAGCGACGGCTGGGCCATTTGCCCAGGGGGCGAAGGGGGCGAAGGGGGCAAAGGAGGCAAAAGCAGCAATTGCTGGCCGACCTGAATCGCAGCCGGATCCTGGATATTATTCCATTCGGCAAGATCCTTCTGGCTAATGCCATTGCTTTGAGCAATGCTGTACAGCGTGTCCCCCTTACGGACGACATAGGTATTGGATGACTGGCCTTGCGTTTGGCGGGCGTTACCCGTGGTGGATCCCGCTCCGGCCCGATCGACGACCGGGGCAGGCCGCGGGGTGGATTCGCAACCGGCGAGCAACAGGCCGAAAAACAAGCCGAAAATGAGAAGCAGACCACGTATTGAAGGAAAAAAAATGACAGGGAGAACTTGCCGCCCTGCCCCCATCTCAACCATGCAAGACCGTGCAAAGCGGCATGCTAACCATTTCGAACCTTCGCATTTCATTCCACTGACCGTCATCTGATATTCGTATTACATTGTTCAGCCTTTCTGAACGCCAGGCACCATGGGCACGAACCTCACTTCACCCAGCGTAGTTTCAGTATACCCCTGGGAGCTCTTTTCGAGCATGCACAGATGTTGCTCCTGACTGCCCTTGGGAAAAACCAGCCTGCCGCCAATCGCCAACTGCTCCAGCAGGGAAGAAGGGATATGGGTCGTGGCTGCTGTCAGCATGATAGCATCAAACGGCGCAGCCTCGGAAAGACCCAGCAGTCCATCGGCGTGCTTCAGATAAATATTGGGGAGCCGAAGCCCCCGCAACCGGGCTCGGGCACGGGTAACCAATGGTCCAATCCGCTCGACAGAATACACCTCGCGTGCCAGCCGTGCCAGAATGGCGGTTTGGTAGCCGCAACCGGAGCCGATTTCGAGCACCTTGCCCAGATCTGAACCGGCTCTCAGCAATTCAGTCATACGGGCCACGATAAACGGACTCGAGATGGTCTGGCCGAAATTGATGGGAAGGGAAACGTCGTCGTAAGCACGGCTCGCCAGGACCTCTTCAACGAAGATGTGGCGCGGAATGAAATTCATGGCAGCCAGGACGGCCTCATCCGCAATACCCATATCGCGCAGGCGCTCCACCATGCGCGTGCGGGTACGCTGCGAAGTCATGCCGATACCGGAATGATGAGTGCTCAATGCCTATCCTGACAAGAGCTCATGACCAAGCCCCGTAAGACCATAAAAAGCTTTATCTATTTCAGCCACATTTTTACGGAATCCATCTGTCCATACCGGGTCAGGTCGATCTGTAATGGAGTCACCGATACTCGATTACGCTGAATTGCAAAAAAATCGGTTCCCTCTCCGGCATCCTGAACGGGCCCCGCGGCCCCTACCCAATAAACCGTCTCGCCACGCGGGCTCTGGGATTTGACCACTGGCTCGGCCTTATGGCGGCGCCCCAGCCGGGTGACCTCCATGCCTTGCAACTCCTCATAGGGCACATCAGGCACGTTGACGTTGAGCAGCACCGTTCCGTGGAGCTTGTCGCGCTGGTATCGCTGCACCAGTTCCGCCGCGATACGCGCAGCGGTGGAAAAATTTCCTTCGGAAAAGCGCGCAAGGGAAATGGCTATCGCGGGAATGCCGAGCAGGAAGCCTTCGGTTGCGGCTGCCACGGTACCGGAGTAAATGGTATCGTCCCCCATGTTCGCGCCGTCGTTTATGCCGGACACTACCATGTCGGGCAATGTGTCGAGCATGCCGGTAACCGCAAGATGCACACAGTCGGTAGGCGTGCCGTTGACATAAAAAAACCCCCGGTGGGATCTGTGCAGGCTGAGGGGCCGGTCGAGCGTAAGAGAATTGCTGGCGCCGCTTCGGTCGCGCTCCGGCGCGACCACGACGATATCCGCGATCGCGGAAAGAGCAGTAGCAAGAGATTCAAGGCCTGGCGCAAAATACCCATCGTCATTGCTGAGCAAAATGCGCATAGTACGGTACCTGAAACGATGAACCCGATCGAGAACAGAATAATAATAAGGCTGCTAACAGACGTTGGCACATGCCGGTACATGCCCGAACGTCTGATTGTCTGATTTTATTCATTGGTCGGGGCGAGAGGATTTGAACCTCCGACCACTTGCACCCCATGCAAGTACGCTACCAGGCTGCGCTACGCCCCGAGAGGTGGATTATAACAACAAGGCGGGTTCAAAGTCGCTATTGCTTTATAAGGAGAGTAGCCGCAGAGGCAGATAGAGGGACAATGCGGGGGAGGAGCATATACCGGCGTGCACGCAAGAAGAAAACAAAAATCTCCGGCTCCTCACCGGTTTCACTGAAAAGACGATACAGCGTCCGCTCCCGACTTCCTGGTTCATGTGAACTCTTGCAGGATCAGGATCGGAGGAGCGCTACCACGTCCCTGATTTCCTTCCGCCACAAGGATATGTCGAGCGGCGGCCCGGCTTCAACCGACGCTGCGATCGCAGGCATCATTTCCGCCGCCGCAGACCCCAGACGACTGCGTGCTCCATGTATTGTAAATCCTTCTTCATAGAGAAGCTCCCGTATCCGGCGCACCAGGAGGACTTCATGATGCTGATAATACCTGCGATTTCCCCGGCGCTTGAGAGGCTTCAGTTGCGTGAACTCCTGCTCCCAATAGCGCAATACGTGCGGCTTGACCCCGCATAACTCGCTCACCTCGCCGATCGTGAAGTAACGCTTTGCGGGAATGGGGCCAAGCTGGGCGTTAGGCGTTGCGTTTCCCATGCTGGTTTTTTTCCACCATCGCCTTCAGTTTCTGACTTGCGTGAAAGGTCACGACCCGCCTGGCGGTAATCGGAATCTCTTCACCGGTCTTGGGATTGCGGCCCGGACGCTGGGGTTTGTCGCGCAACTGAAAATTGCCAAATCCCGAAAGCTTCACGCCATCCCCATTCTGTAGCGCAATGCGGACTTCCTCGTAAAATGATTCAACCATGTCTTTAGCTTCGCGTTTATTGAACCCCACTTTCTCAAACAGCAAATCGGCCAACTCAGCCTTCGTTAAGGTCATACTCTCCTCGCCTGTTTATATACCTGTCCGGATACAGCCAGCCTTCGGTATTTTCACCTGCCGGGTGTCAGGAAGCTCTGAACAAATCCTCTTGTCATCCAGATTTGTTCAGAGCTTCCTCAATTGCGAAGTCTCGCACCAAACTCGGCTTCCAGAATTCTGGTCAGCCGGGCAACGGCCAGATCCGCTTCCGCATCGGTTAATGTCTTTTGAGTATCTTTTAATAACACACGGAATGCAAGACTTTTTTTGCCGTCTTCCATCCCTTCTCCCTGGTACACATCGAATAGATGAATTTCGGAAATGACGGATAACTGTTCCGATGTCATACGATCGAGTATCGCCTGTGCCCGGATTTTTTCCGGTACGACCAATGCGATATCCCGCCTGATCGTAGGGTATTTGGAAATTTCCGCGACCGTGGGCAAGGAATGCGATACAAGCGCATGGAGATCGAGCTCGAACAACACCGGGGACCGGGATAGGCCGAGTTTTTTCTGGATGCGTGGGTGAAGCTCTCCGATACAACCGGCCACGCCGCTGCCCGCGTGGATACGCGCTGCCTTGCCCGGATGCAGGGCGGGATACGGCTGGGGCTCGAAATGGACCCTGGCTGGCCAAAAAAGCGCTTCGATGTCCGCCTTCACATCATAAAAATCGGCAATCCGGGCAGGCATCCCCCATTGTTCCGGATAAGCGTCGCCGTAGCAAAGTCCGGCAAATTTTTCCGGCTGAGCATAGCTGTCACCCTCCCTCAGGAAGCAGCGCCCTATTTCGAACAAACGCACCCGGCTTTGCTTGCGGTTGAGATTGAATTGCAGGTTGGACAACAGGCCGCCAAGCAGGGTGCTGCGCATTGCGTTCATCTGGCTGGATAGCGGATTCTTCAATGCTATCGGCATTTCATTGCCAAATATCTCCCGCTCCCACGACGCGTCTACAAAAGCATAATTGATAACTTCCTGGTAATCCCGCGAAGCCAGGATTTCTCTTAGCTGCGACGGGGAGAGCATGGTTTCGGAATCGGGCAGCATTTCCGATGCCGCATGTGGCAAACTGCCCGGAATCTGATTATAGCCGTGAATCCGCACCAGTTCCTCGATCAGGTCTTCCTCTATGCCGAGATCGAAGCGGTAGGTTGGCGGTGTTATCAGGAAGGTCCCATTGCCCCTGGGAAGGAAATCAAATTGCAGTCGCCGCAGTAATTCGGCAACCCTGACTTCATCGAAGTCTATGCCGAGAACCTGGCGCACCCTTTGTAAACGCAGGTTTATGGGGTGGCGTTGCGGCAAACCACCCCGGACTTCGTTGACGGCGCCGGCGCTGCCGCCGCATATTTCCAGCACCAGTCTCGTAGCGCGTTCCAGAGCCATGCGGGTAGCAGCAAAATCCACACCCCGTTCAAAACGATGCGCGGAATCCGAGCTGAAGCCCAGGCGGAATGATTTTCCTGAAATACTCTCCGGGCTGAAGAAGGCGCTTTCCAGGAATAAATCGGTCGTCTCGTGCCGTACACCGCTTTCGTTTCCACCCATTATCCCTGCAAGCGCCAGCGGCTTTTCCACATCGGCGATGATCAGCATGTCGGGCTCCAGGGCGAGCTCTTCGCCATTGAGCAATTCGAACTTCTCCCCCGCCTGAGCGAAGCGCACCTGGATCACACCTGCTCGTTCACCCGAAATTTTCGCCAGGTCGAAGGCATGCAGCGGCTGGCCAGTCTCCAGCATGACATAGTTGGTCACATCCACCACGGGGTTAATGGTTCGTATGCCGCTACGCTCCAGGCGGCGCACAATCCAGTGAGGCGTAGCCCTATCCAGCGATACACCCTGTATTACCCTACCGCAATAAAGCGGGCATGCTTCGGGCGCGCCCACCTCGACCCGCAACATGCCACCCACCGCCGGAACCACCGGCTCGATCTCAAGAGGCCGAAGACTCGCCGAAGTTACAGCGGCTGCTTCCCGCGCTATGCCAACGAGGCCCAGGCAATCACCGCGATTAGGTGTGAGCTTGAGGGTAAGGAGCGTGTCGTCGAGTTCATAATAATCGCGAAAATCGATACCGGGAAGCGCATCCTCGGGAAGCGCGAGCAGGCCTTCCGTGGCATCGCTTAGACCCAGTTCAGTGGCAGAACATAACATGCCATGAGATTCAACCCCTCTTATGCTGGTCGGCTTTATAGTGACTGCAGGAAGTTTGGCACCGCTCAGCGCGCACGGAACCTTCATTCCGGCCCGAACATTGGGAGCGCCGCAAACTATCTGCAATTGCCCGCCCCCGGGGATGGGGCCGGCATTTACCTGACAGACACGGAGACGGTCTCCTCCTGGATGCTTCTCGACCGACAGCACCTCAGCTACCACAACGCCGGTAAAAGCGAGGGCAAGCGGCTCGATCGTTTCCACTTCCAGGCCTGCCATGGTCAGCGCATGGGCAAGCTCATCCGTGGATAATGGCGGGTCGACGAAGGTCCGGAGCCAGTTCTCGGAAAATTTCATGTTTCTTCTCGCCCTCTTGTTCTAAAAACGAATGCAGCTATTTTTTACGGCACCTATCGCGTTCGCTGCTTGATTGCGCGGAATTCGCAGTCTTTGCATTTCCATCGTACGGGCCGGACTTTCAGAAATGACACCTGGAAAAACCGCGCCTAGCTGAATTGCTTGAGGAAGCGAAGATCATTTTCGAAAAACAGGCGCAAATCGTTTACTCCGTACCGCAGCATCGCCAGCCTTTCCACACCCATGCCAAAGGCAAACCCGATGTACTTTTCGCTGTCGATACGTACATGCTTGAGAACGTGGGGATGTACCATGCCGCAGCCCAGTACTTCGAGCCAGCCCGTGTGACTGCATACACGGCAGCCACTGCCCTCGCACATTACGCATCCAATATCCATTTCCGCCGAGGGTTCGGTAAATGGGAAGAAAGAAGCACGGAAACGCACCGGCAAGTCGTCGCGTTCGAAAAAATGCTGCATGAAGTCCGCCAGCAAGCCTTTTAGCGCCGAGAAATGGGCGGTTTCATCAACCCATAAACCTTCCACCTGGTGAAACATGGGGGTGTGAGTCAAATCGGAGTCGCAGCGGTAAACTCGTCCTGGCGCAATCACCTTCAGGGGTGGAGCATTTTCCTGCATATAGCGGATTTGCACCGGTGAAGTATGGGTACGCAACAAATAAGCGCCGCTTTCCTCATCAATATAAAAGGTATCGTGCATCGCACGGGCAGGATGATTCTCGGGAATATTGAGTGCGGTAAAATTGTAGAAATCCGTTTCGATCTCCGGCCCTGTTGCGACGGCAAAGCCAAGCGAATGAAACAGGGACTGGATGCGATCGAGTGTACGGGTGATGGGATGTATGCCGCCCGTTCCCTGGCCGCGTCCCGGCAAAGTGACATCCAGCGCCTCAACGATGAGCTGAGCTTCGAGTTTCTTTTCCTGTATCGCGTCGCGGCGGCTACCAAGCGCAGCTTCGAGCATTTCCTTGGCTTTGTTGATACGGCTTCCCATTTCCGGCCGCTCGTCCGGAGGAAGCTTGCCCAATCCCCTCAGCAACTCCGTCAGCTTGCCGTTTCGGCCGAGATAACGCGCCTTGGCCTGCTCCAGCTCGACAGCATCATCTATGCCGTTGAAAAGACCAGTGGCTTCACTGATGAGAAGATCCAGATCATTCATAGGGATTCAGGATGAGGTGATATCAATTCCATAAACAAGAAAAAAGGAGGCCAGGCGCAGTGCCTCCAGCCTCCTCGTCATACTTCTCTGCTTATCTGCTATATCGCCAGACTGGCCTTGGCCTGTTCGGCCAGCTTCATGAAAGCAGGCTTATCGAAGATCGCAATATCAGATAACACCTTGCGATCCACCTCGATCGCCGCTTTTTTCAAGCCGTTCATGAATACGCTGTAAGACAAGCCACATTCACGCGCGGCCGCATTGATGCGCGTAATCCACAGCGCCCTGAACTGGCGTTTTTTCTGGCGGCGATCGCGGTAGGCATACTGCCCCGCTTTCATCACCGCCTCCTTCGCGATACGATAGACATTCTTGCGGCGTCCGCGATAACCTTTCGCCAGATCCAGTACTTTTTTATGACGGGCGTGAGCCGTCACCCCACGTTTCACTCTTGGCATGGTCGTCTCTCCTTACGCGTAGGGCATCATGGCGCGAACGGACGCCACGTCGCTTGCATGAACACCGACGGTTCCGCGCAACTGGCGTTTGCTTTTCGTCGTCTTTTTGGTAAGGATATGGCGCTTGAATGCTTGTGAACGCTTGACGCTGCCACCAGCTCTGACCTTGAAGCGCTTCGCTGCACCACTCTTCGTTTTCATTTTCGGCATTACACTGCTCCTGCTCTAGCATGACGCCAGGTGTTTCCGCACCGGAACGCTTTCAAACCTGGTCACCACTTGTTATGAATGGCTTTCTATCCGATCGCCTGCTACCACCGTTCGCACCGAACCCGCCCGGCCCGGCGCAAAAACACTTCCACACTTTCCAATTTTACCGCAACCCTTATGGGGCGGGGCTTTTCGGGCAGTCCGCCTTGTCAGGCCCCTGGCGAAGGAGCGCCCCGGAGCGTCGCCAGAAGGGCCCTGCGGAGCGGGAATCGGGCAACGGAGGGGATGCTTCGACCGCACCTCAATATTGTTGGGGCGCAGGCATCCCGCTACGTGGTCGCACCATTCGCATCGCGCGCCTTATGATCATCCCGATTTTACCAGCAATGCGTTCAGCAAGGATTTATTCAGCGCTTCCCTAGGATTGGACCGCACCTTTATTTGTTCCGGCAGCCGCATCATTGGGCGCAGCCTTGGGTTTGGTCGATTTCACCTCTTTCTTGCGCGGAGATAGCACCATGACCATCTGCCGCCCCTCCATCCGGGGAAATTGCTCAACTATCGCATGCGCCTCCAGGTCGTCTCTAACTCGCTCCAGCAGGCGAACGCCAAATTCCTGATGAGCCATCTCACGCCCGCGAAAGCGCAAGGTAATTTTTGCTTTATCCCCTTCCTCAAGAAAGCTGATCAGATTGCGCAGCTTGATGTTGTAATCGCCCTCATCGGTATTCGGACGAAATTTGACTTCCTTGATCTGAATCTGCTTTTGCTTGAGTTTCGCCTCGTGTTTTTTCTTGCTTTCCTGATAACGGAACTTACCATAATCCATCAAGCGGCAGACCGGTGGCCTGGCCGTAGGCGCGATCTCGACGAGATCCACCTCCGCCTCTTCCGCCAACGAATTGGCCGCCGCCAGGGAAACAATGCCTATCTGCTCTCCCCCGACACCAATCAAGCGCACTTCCGGTGAATTTATCTCTTGGTTGATGCGTGCTGCTTTCTCTTGAACTATAGTAATTCCCCAGGTATATGATTGAGTCAGTTCGCGCCGACCCCTATGGATGCCTCTGTTTTGAGAAGATCGATCAGCGCGGTCAAGTTAAACTGGCCGAGATCGGCGCCCGTCCGGGTTCTCACGGAAACCGTTTGCGACGCCACTTCCTTATCGCCCACAATGATTTGGTATGGCAACTTTTGCAAACTATGCTCCCGTATTTTATAAGTTATTTTCTCATTTCTCAAGTCCGCGAACGCTCGAATGCCATTGTGCTTGAGCTCCACGGCTATTTTGCTGGCATAATCCGCCTGTCCTTGGGAGATGTTCAACACTACCGCCTGATCGGGAGCAAGCCATAGCGGAAGGGCGCCTGCGTGGTTTTCGATGAGAATGCCGATGAAACGTTCCAGAGATCCCAATATCGCCCTGTGGAGCATTACCGGCACCTTGCGGGTATTATCCTCTGCCACGTATTCCGCACCCAGCCGTTCTGGCATGGAAAAATCCAGCTGCAAAGTGCCGCATTGCCAGACCCGGCCGATGCTGTCCTTGAGCGAAAATTCGATTTTCGGACCATAAAAAGCGCCTTCCCCAGGCTGCAGCTCCCAGATGAGCTTTTTATGGCCCAGGGCCGATTGTAACGCCTGTTCGGCTTTATCCCACTGCTCTTCCGAACCGACGCGTTTTGCCGGCCGCGTCGAAAGCTTTACCAGGATCTCCTTGAAACCAAAATCTGCATACACTTGCTGCAACAAGTCGATAAAACACACCGCCTCATCCTGAACCTGGGACTCCGTGCAAAAAATATGAGCGTCATCCTGGGTAAAAGCACGAACCCGCATAATGCCATGCAGGGCACCGGAAGGCTCGTTACGATGACATGAACCGAACTCTGCCAGCCGCAATGGCAGATCCCGGTAACTCTTCAGTCCCTGCCTGAATACCTGCACATGGCCAGGGCAGTTCATCGGCTTGACAGCAAACTCTCGTTCTTCCGACTGGGTAACGAACATGTTCTCTCGGAAATTCTCCCAATGTCCGGACCGCTCCCATAGGCCTTTATCCAATATGGACGGTGTACGGATTTCCAGATAGCCGTTATCGCGGAGCACTTCCCGCATGTATTGCTCCACCTGCTGCCAGATAATCCAGCCTTTGGGATGCCAAAACACCATTCCTGGCGCTTCTTCCTGAAGGTGGAACAGGTTCATCTGCTTTCCAAGCCTGCGGTGGTCGCGCTTCTCCGCTTCCTCGAGACGACGCAAATAAGCTTCCTGGTCTTCTTTCTTTGTCCAGGCGGTACCGTAAATCCGCTGCAGCATTTCATTGTGCGAATCGCCACGCCAATAGGCGCCTGCCAGCTTCATCAGCTTGAAAACCTTCAGCCGCGAAGTAGCCGGGACGTGGGGACCGCGGCAGAGGTCGGTAAAATTCCCCTGGGAATACAAGGAAACATCTTCGTCTCCCGGTATCGCTTCGATGATTTGCGCTTTGTAGTGTTCGCCCTGATTCTTGAAAAAATTAATCGCTTCGGACCGGTCCCAAATCTTGCGTTCCACCTTCAAATCGCGCGAACTGATCTCGGCCATGCGCTTTTCTATCGCGGCGAGATCCTCCGGGGTGAAAGGTCTTTTGTATGAAAAATCGTAATAAAAACCATCTTCGATGACCGGCCCGATAGTAACCTGCGCATCAGGGAAAAGCTCTTTTACCGCGTGCGCCAGCAAATGGGCGCTCGAATGCCGGATGATTTCAAGTCCCTCCGGATCCTTCTCCGTAATTATCGCCAGGTCGCCGCTGGTCTTGATGGGACTCGACAGATCCACCAGCTTACCATTGATTTTTGCCGCCAGAGCGGCACGACCGAGGCGCGGACCAATGGATTCCGCGACCTCGCGAGCCGTTACCGGCTGCTCATAGCACCGCTCAGAACCATCCGGGAGACGAATGACAGTCACAACCTGTTCCTTTACAAAGTTAAACCCTGCCAGCGCGCAGGCCCGCAAAATGACCTACTTGTTCCATGTCTGTTTTACAAAGCGGATGGCGGAGCCTACCCATTCCGACTGACCAGCCTAAAAAACCGGCCTGATGCAGGACTCAAACTATAACAGCCAATCGAACGATAGGCTAGCAGCCTGTCGGACTTGAAGAATCGAAGCGAAAATGTGGCTGGGTGAGGGGGATTTTGACGATTTTGAAGACCAGTAGTTGTTCTATTGGTCGAAAAAGTGGCGGAATATAGACCAGTCAGACGCTTTTGCAGCCGATTTCCTTTAAGTCCGGCAGGCTGCCACGGAAGGACACGGCGACTGGGCTCTATACAACTTACAACTAAGCTGGCAAAAAAAACTGGCCCCGAAACAATAGACGAAAGGAGCGCCGATCTGAAATGAAGAACGACAGATGCAAAACCGATTTGCAAACCTTTCTTGCCGCTGCCGTTGCTCCAATTTTCAGATCAGGATGACTGATGTGGAATCATTGACTGGTTTCGCGCTTCAACACTTCTTCGATCTGGAGTCCGACCTCGGGCTGGCCATTGAAAACCGTTCCTGTTTTCTTTTGGCTAAGATGTTCGAGATTTGTGGTGTAAACCTGTGGGGGCAGCGAAAAGAATTTGACTTCTTTTACCAGCGAAATCGCATTTTTCATATAGAACTCGATAAATTCCCTGACTTCCGGCTTATCCGCCGACTTTATATTGACGTAAATGAAAATGGGCCGGGATAACGGTTGATAACTGCCGTCCTCCACCGTTTTCATGGAAGGAAGAACGGGCCCCTTTCCTCCGTCGACGCCGACAGCCTTAAGCTTCTTCTGATTCTCTATGTAATAGGCAAAACCAAAGAACCCCAGTCCGTTCTTGTCGCTCGCGACTCCCTGGACCAATACGTTGTCATCCTCAGAGGCTGTAAAATCGCCGCGGCTTGATTTAGCCTTGCCGACGACAGCTTCGGTAAAATAATCGAAAGTGCCTGAGTCGGAGCCTGGTCCGTAAAGCTTGAACGCCTCATCCGGCCATGAGGCATTCACCTGATTCCACCTGGTTATCTTCCCCTGAGCAGCAGGTTCCCATATTTTCTTCAGCTCTTCGACAGTGATATTTTTGCTCCAGTCGTTCCTCGGATTGATTACCACGGTCAAGGCATCGAACGCGACGGGCATTTCCACGTATTGCACCCCTGAAGCCTTGCATTCGTCCATTTCCTTTTTAAGAATAGGACGTGAGGCATTAGCGATATCGATTTGCCCCCGGCAGAATTTCTTGAAGCCGCCACCGGTGCCCGAAATACCTACCGTGACGTTGACAGCTCCGCGCTTTGCCTTTTGAAAATCTTCTGCAACGGCTTCGGTAATGGGAAAAACAGTGCTTGAGCCATCGATTTTTACTAGCGCAGCGGCCTGTGCAACACCAATGGCGCCGCTCGATATCCATGATATGGCCAAAATTCCAAGTGCGCGGGTATTCGATAATTTCACTATTTCACCCCTCAATGTCTTGATATACCAATTCTTCCTCGCGTTCGTCCATGCTAGGTCATCAATATTACAGTATTGTGACAGCGCGTTATCGTCAGGAAGCCTTTGAACAAATCCCCGCTCCGGCGCGACGGCGGCTTTGCGGCATGAAATACATATGTCCGGACAACCCTGGACCCGAGTTCACGACGGATGCTTCATCTGCCTCATTGAACAGGGGAGGCACTCTCATCCAGTGCGTCTGCCCGCACCGCATCCGCTATTCGTTCGGCCCAGTGTGTAACCTTCTGCAAGGATTTACCCTCCACCATCACCCGTATCAGCGGTTCCGTCCCGGATGCCCGCAACAGTACCCGGCCATCATTGGCAAGATCGCGTTCAGCCTCCATCTGCACGGCCTTAACCAAGGCACTCGCGCTTAAATCAAACCCTTTGCGGACCTTGACGTTGACGAGCTTCTGCGGATGAAGCGTTATATCGCGCGCAAGCTCGGCCAGGGTGTTGCCGCTATCGCGCATGGCGTGCAGTACCTGCAGTGCAGAAACAATTCCATCGCCCGTTGTATGCTTGTCCAGGCAGATGATATGGCCCGAGCCTTCCCCTCCCAGTTGCCAGCCTTCCTTCTGCAGAAGTTCCAATACATAGCGGTCGCCCACCTTCGCCCGGGCAAATGGGATATCGAGTTTTTTCAGGCCGTTTTCGACCGCAAGATTGGTCATCAGGGTTCCCGCCACGCCGCCCTTGAGTAACTCCCTTTGCTTACGGTGCTTGGCGATAATATATATCAGCTGGTCTCCATCGTATAGCTCGCCTTCGCTGCCGGCCATGATCACCCGGTCGCCATCACCGTCGAGGGCGATACCGAGATCAACCCCGTATTTTCTTACGGCCTCCTGAAGGGCGGTACCATGCGTGGCCCCGCATTCATGATTGATATTGAGACCATCCGGTTGCACCCCCACGGCCACCACGTCGGCGCCCAACTCATGCAGCACTGGTCCGGCGATTTGATAAGTAGCGCCGTGAGCACAATCAACCACGATGCGTAACCCGCGTAGATCGAGATAATTCGGAAAAGTGCTCTTGCAAAATTCAATATAGCGGCCTCTGGCATCGTTCACGCGCCGGGCCTTGCCTAGCTGTGCAGAATCCATCGACCTGATCGGAGCAGTCAAGCCCGCCTCTATCTCGTGCTCGGTCGCGTCTGGAAGCTTGCTGCCGGCAGAGGAAAAAAACTTGATGCCATTGTCTTCGAATGGATTGTGGGAGGCGGAGATCACGATGCCCGCTTGCAGCCGCAACGCCCGCGTAAGGTAGGCGACGGCTGGCGTCGGCATGGGACCGGACAGCAGCACGTCGACACCGGCCGCCGACAGGCCTGCTTGCAAGGCCGATTCCAGCATATAACCCGATATCCGGGTATCCTTTCCGATAAGCACCGCAGGGCGTTCTCCTTTGGATAAATGCCAATCCGACGACGCCAGGACCTTGCCCGCGGAATACCCTAAATGCATGACGAACTCGGGTGTGATGGGTGGTTCTCCGACGCGACCGCGAATACCGTCGGTACCAAAATATTTTTTTGTCATTTAAAGTCTCGGGGAAGAAGAAGGCGGCGATGGGGTTATTGCTTAAGGAAGCGCTGAACAAATCCTCGCTGGGCGCGTTGCTGGTAAAATCAGGAGATCATAAGGCGCGCGACAAAGGTCGTAGCCGGAACTACGATGCCAGAAAGCGCCGCGCCATGGCTCCCCAGATCGGTGGCCCAAGGAACCTGAGAAGCGGGGGTCTGGCAGCGCCGGGGAGCCAGACCGCACCATAGTACTGTTGGGGCGCCAGCAGCCCGCTACGGGGTCGCATCTTCCTCTGGAAGACACTGCTCCGCCCTGCGCGGTCGCACCATTCGCGTCGTTGCCTTTCGTGCATCCCATCCCGCAAAGCCGCCGCCGCGCCAGCGGAGATTTGTTCAGCGCTTCCTTAAGACATTCCGCACAATAACTCGCGTTCGCAACCTGAAAAAAAGATCAGCCGGACGATCAGGCAAAAAAACGCTCGGAATACTGGATGACGAGCATGGATTACGCCGTAATTTTATCGCATTGGCTGACCGTTTACCGCATTATAAACAGCTATTGCATCGCTGGTTGCCTTTACATCATGCACCCTGACGATTTTCGCTCCTTTCATGATCGCCAGCAAGGCAGCCGCAACGCTTGCCTGGACCCTGTCTCCCACTTCGCCGCCGGTAATTTTCCCCAGCATCGATTTCCGCGACAGACCCACCATCAAAGGAACTCCCATGTCCAGAAAGGAGCCGAGATGACGCAACAGCGCAATATTATGCTCCAGCGTCTTCCCGAAACCAAAACCAGGGTCTATCACCAAATGTTCCAGCGGAATACCAGCGGCACGAGCCGAATGCACCCGATCCCGCAAAAAATCCTTCACCTCTGTAACCACATTCCCATAATACGGATTGGCCTGCATGCTTCCCGGTTCTCCCTGCATGTGCATGAGGCAGGCGACCACGCCGCCTTCCGCAACTGCCTGTAGCGCATCCGGCGCTTGCAGCGCTTTTATGTCATTGATCATCGCAACACCCGCTTCTATCGACGCGCGCATCACTTCCGGCTTGGAAGTATCCACGGAAACGCAGATGTTCCTACCTACCAATGCCTCTATCACGGGCATGATACGATCGATCTCTTCGGCAGCATCTACCGGCTTGCTGCCGGGGCGCGTGGATTCCCCGCCGATATCCACTATATCCGCGCCCTGTTCCACCATGTGTTCGGCATGGCGGATGGCATTTTCCGCCGAGACCCATAAGCCGCCATCGGAAAAGGAATCGGGGGTGATATTGAGCACTCCCATTATCAGGGGACGGGAGGAAAAAGATGAGATTGATTGCCCGCGTGAACGCAAGGTAGACAGGAGACCGCAATGAAGGAACCTGATAAATAAGGCGGAATTTCCGCCTTATTTATCACGCTTCGTGCAATTAATTGGGTGGAACCAAATATCGCGGCTTACGCTTCCTGCGCCGGAGTAGCAGAGGCCGCAGGCGCCGGAGGAGGCGTGTTGTCCTTGGGCGGCGTTGCGGTAGTCTTGGAAGGTTTGGGCGGGCGCGGCGTACGGCCTTCCATGATATCGCCGATCTGTTCCGAGTCTATGGTCTCCCATTCCAGCAAGGCTTTGGCCATGACTTCGATCTTGTCGCGATTCTCTTCTATCAACCTCCGGGATAATCCATATTGAGCATCGATGATGCGCCGGATCTCTATATCCACTTTTTGCATGGTGGCTTCACTCACGTTTTTATGCGTGGTCACGGAGCGGCCGAGAAAAACCTCACCCTCGTTTTCACCGTAGACCATAGGCCCCAGCGAATCCGACATTCCCCATTGGGTCACCATGCGTCGCGCCATCTCGGTAGCACGCTCAAAGTCGTTTGAGGCGCCCGTGGTCATCTGCCCCATGAAAATCTCTTCGGCAATGCGTCCGCCGAATAGCACTGCGATATTCTGCAGAATTTCTTCGCGATCCATGCTGAACCGATCCTCGGTAGGCAGCTGCATGGTCACGCCTAGCGCACGTCCCCGCGGGATTATCGAAACCTTATGCACAGGATCGGTTTTCGGCAGCAGTTGAGCCACCACGGCATGCCCAGACTCATGATAAGCCGTATTGCGCCGCTCGTGCTCGGGCATAAGGACGGAACGCCGCTCGGCGCCCATGAATATCTTGTCCTTCGCACGCTCGAAATCTTCCATGTCCACAAGCCGCTTGTTGCTGCGTGCCGCGAAGAGCGCTGCTTCGTTCACCAGATTCGCCAGATCGGCGCCCGACATTCCGGGCGTGCCACGGGCAAGTATCTCGGCATGCACGTCGGGCGCAATGGGTACCTTGCGCATGTGGACATGCAGGATCTGCTCACGCCCCCGGATATCGGGCAGCGGAACCGTAACCTGCCTGTCAAAACGTCCGGGACGAAGCAGCGCCGGGTCGAGCACGTCCGGACGGTTCGTCGCCGCGATGACAATGACCCCTGCAGTCCCCTCGAAGCCATCCATTTCCACCAGCAACTGGTTCAGCGTCTGTTCGCGCTCGTCATTTCCGCCACCCAGCCCTGCTCCGCGCTGGCGCCCCACGGCATCGATTTCATCAATGAAAATAATGCAGGGAGCATGCTTTTTGGCCTGCTCGAACATATCGCGCACCCGGGCGGCACCCACGCCGACAAACATTTCAACGAAATCGGAACCTGATATGCTGAAAAAGGGTACCTTGGCCTCGCCCGCAATCGCACGCGCGAGCAACGTCTTGCCAGTGCCGGGATTGCCAACCATCAGCACGCCGCGCGGAATGCGCCCGCCCAGCTTCTGGAATTTGCTCGGATCACGCAGAAATTCCACCAGTTCGGAGACTTCCTCCTTGGCTTCCTCGCAACCCGCCACATCCGCAAAAGTTACCTGATTGGTGGATTCATCCAGCATCCGCGCTTTGCTTTTCCCGAACGAGAACGCGCCGCCACCTCTGCCTCCCCCCTGCATCTGGCGCATAAAGAAAATCCATACGGCTATCAGAAGCAGCATCGGGAACCATGAAACGAAAATATTCATCAGCAGAGACGGTTCCTCTTCAGGCTTGGCGTCAATGACGACGCCCGCTTTGAGAAGATCGCTCACCATCCATGGATCGGAAGGCGTATAGGTAGTGAAACGCCTGCCATCGGACTTGGTGCCTTTGATGGTGCGGCCTTCTATAGTTACTTTCGCGATCCTGCCCTGCTTCACCTCATCGATGAATTGCGAATACTCCATCGGTGCCTGGGCCGATTGCCGCGTGCTGAACTGATTGAACACCGTCATCAGCACCAAAGCAATCACCAGCCAGATGGCCATGTTTTTAATGAGATTGTTCAAGATAACTCCTTGGCTCGCGCCGTCAATGCCCTTGAATATTTCATTCTAAACCCATTTTGAGATTTATAACAGCGTGGAATACCGCTGCAGCAGGCGTTCGCCCCACCGCCAAAGACCCAGCCTCATGCTCGTCAGACGGTTTTGATCATTGCATCTAATAGCGTTTTCCAATCCCCAGTAAATAAAGTTCGCTGCTTCTATCACGGGATGCTTCCGGCTTGCGCGTTACCACCTTGTTGAAATCCAGCCGCATCGACCGCAAAAACTCCTGGAAGCCCGCTCCTTGAAATACTTTGACGAGAAACGCGCCGCCGGAGTTCAATTGCTCCCTGCTGAATTCGAGCGCCAACTCCGCCAAATACATGCTGCGGGCCTGATCACTTGCCGCTATACCCGTTATATTAGGGGACATATCCGAAATTACAAGGTCAACAGGAGATTTTCCGAGTGCATTTTTGAGTTCTGCCAGAACCCCGGATTCCGTGAAGTCTCCCTGTATGAAGGTCACTCCCGGCAATGGTTCCATCTCGTTCAGATCCAGCGCCACGATCCTGCCTCTTTCACCCAGCTTGGGCGCAGCCACCTGGGACCACCCACCGGGAGCGGCGCCGAGATCGACTATCGTCATGCCGGAGCGAAAAAGGCGATCATGTTTCGCAATTTCAATCAGCTTATAGGCTGCGCGGGAACGGTAACCTTCTTTTTTTGCCTGCTTCACGAAGAAATCGTTCACATGCTCGTTCATCCAGGCCTTGCTGGTCTTGGCACGCTTCATCACTTAAAATGAGGTTTTTTCGGAAAATCCATGTTGACACTTACACCTGCACTCCGGCGGGCACTCGCCGCAACGGCTCATGGCATGCGGCCGATAGTGATGATTGGCGAGGCGGGACTCTCCGAAAATGTCCTGCATGAACTGGATCTGGGCCTTAAAAGCCATCAGCTGATCAAAGTCAAGGTTTCCATTGGAGAGAGGAAAATTCGAAATGGTTTGCTGGACGAGATATGCCGGCGCCTTGCGGCCGCGCCCGTTCAGCATATCGGAAAAATCCTGGTTATCTATCGACCGGAACCGGAACGCGCGGCACCCGAGCCGAAGGCGCGATTCGAAAGGAAGAAATCGGATGGAAGAAATACCGAGAAACCCGGCATCAGTTCTACGCTTCCTAAACGTATTTGACGTCCAGGATCTCATACTCCCTTATACCACCGGGCGCCATGACTTCCGCCACATCCCCGGGATATTTGCCTATGAGTGCGCGTGAGATCGGAGAACTGATGGAAATCTTTCCCTCTTTGATATCGGCTTCATCGTCGCCGACGATCTGGTAGGTTACCATGGTGGAACTGCTCATATCTTCGAGGTCGATCGTAGCACCAAATACGCATGCTCCACCAGCATCGAGCAACGCCGGATCGATGATCTGCGCGTTGGAAAGCTTGGCTTCCAGTTCTGCTATCCGGCCCTCGATGAAACCCTGCCGTTCCTTGGCGGCCTCGTATTCGGCATTTTCAGAAAGATCGCCATGGGAGCGCGCTTCCGCCAGAGCCGCGATCACTGCGGGCCTCTGGACGGTTTTCATCTCGTGCAATTCAGCGCGCAGCTTCCCTGCGCCTACCACTGTCAAGGGGATTGTGCTCATTATCTATGCTACCTTCCTCTATTCCATCTTCCCGTTAAATCCGATATTCAGATCCGTGCTCGACTCGCACTGCGGTTCGACAGTTGAACTTGTTGCAGTAGAATCAGCAGAATCCGGCCCGGAGCACTCAGCGCTGGAGAGCCGCGATACGCTTTCCTGCTGCTCATGCAGTTCCTGCAAGCTATAAGCCTGCAATTCCCCCATTCCCGCCATGCCGATGCACGCAGCCCTCGCCCCGGCTAAAGTGGTGTAGTACGTCACCTTTGCCTGTAACGCGGCGTGACGAATGGAATAGGAATCCTGGATCGCACTCCGCTTGTCCTCCACTGTATTGATTATCAGGTCCATTTCCCCGTTCTTTATCATATCGACGATGTGGGGACGGCCTTCAGCAACCTTGTTCACCGGCGTTACTCCCAGATCCGCGGCAAGCAGTACAGCAGCGGTACCGCGGGTAGCATAAAGGCTGAACCCTAGTTGCGCAAGATTTCGAGCGATTTCCACGACGCGCGGCTTGTCCGATTGCCGCACGCTGATAAACACCTTGCCCGCCGAAGGAACCCGGACTCCCGCAGCGAGTTGCGACTTGACAAATGCCTCGGCAAAAGTTTTGCCCACTCCCATTACTTCGCCGGTGGATTTCATTTCCGGCCCCAGTATCGTATCGACGCCTGGAAACTTGATAAAGGGAAATACCGCCTCCTTCACTGAATAGAAGGATGGGATTTGTTCCCCAACGATATTCTGATGCGCGAGCGTTCGCCCGGTCATGCTCCGTGCCGCAATCTTTGCAAGCGGCAATCCGGTTGCCTTGGACACGAACGGTACCGTGCGCGATGCACGGGGATTAACTTCCAGCACGTACAGGATGTCGCGCTGGATGGCGAATTGCACGTTCATCAACCCTACCACTTCGAGCGCCCGCGCCATCGCCGTGGTCTGGCGCCGCAACTCGTTGCGCATGGCAACGGACAAACTGAAAGGTGGCAGCGAGCATGCCGAATCGCCAGAATGCACGCCAGCCTGTTCGATGTGTTCCATAATACCGCCAACCAGCACCGCTTCGCCGTCGCAGATCGCATCAACGTCCACTTCAACCGCATCATTGAGAAAATGATCCAGAAGCACGGGCGAATCATGCGAAACCTTTATGGCTTCCCGCATGTAGCGTTCGAGATGGGCCTGCTCGTGAACAATCTCCATGGCACGGCCTCCCAGCACGTAGCTGGGCCGCACCACGAGCGGGTATCCGATCTCGGCAGCCGCGGCGAGCGCCGCTTCCGCAGTACGCGCAGTACGATTGGCCGGCTGCCTGAGGTTCAACCGCTCCAGCATCTTCTGAAAACGCTCACGGTCTTCGGCGCAGTCGATCATATCGGGACTGGTGCCTATGATAGGCACGCCGTTGTCCTCCAGATCGCGCGCAAGTTTCAGCGGAGTCTGGCCGCCATACTGTACGACCACACCGGAAGGTTTTTCCACCGCCGCGATTTCAAGCACGTCCTCGAGCGTCAACGGCTCGAAATAGAGCCGATCCGAAGTGTCGTAATCGGTAGAAACCGTTTCAGGATTACAGTTGACCATGATGGTCTCGAAACCATCCTCCCGGAGAGCCAGGGCAGCATGCACGCAGCAGTAGTCGAACTCGATGCCCTGGCCGATGCGGTTGGGCCCGCCTCCCAGAACCATGATCTTGTCCCTGGTAGTGGGCAAAGCCTCGCATTCTTCCTCATAGGTGGAGTACATGTAAGCGGTTCGCGTGGCAAACTCGGCAGCGCACGTATCAACACGCTTGTAAACGGGCCGCAGGTTGAGCTGGTGGCGCCGGACACGAATCTCCGTTTGGGTCGAATTCAACAATTTAGCCAAACGCCGGTCCGAAAAACCGCTGCGCTTCAGTTTGCGCAACGCCGGCAGATCAAGATCGTCGAGGGATTTCCCCGCAAGAACCCGCTCCTGCTCGACCAGGTCTTCGATCTGCGCCAGAAACCAATGGTCGATACGCGTATGCTGATGAATTTCATCGCGCGGCATTCCGCAGCGAAACGCATCGGCGACATACCAGATCCGCTCCGGGCCGGGATCACCAAGCTCAACCTCAATGGCTTCGATATCCGACGTCTTTTCGTCGAGGCCATCAGCGCCGATCTCGAGCCCGCGCAACGCTTTCTGGAACGATTCCTGGAAAGTGCGCCCTATGGCCATGGTCTCTCCGACCGACTTCATCTGCGTGGTAAGCCGGTCGTTGGCCTGGGGAAACTTCTCAAAGGCGAAGCGGGGAATCTTGGTAACGACATAATCGATGGAAGGCTCGAACGATGCGGGCATGGCGCCGCCGGTAATATCATTCCGGAGCTCATCCAGCGTATAACCCACCGCCAGTTTGGCAGCCACTTTGGCAATGGGAAAACCCGTCGCCTTGGAAGCGAGCGCAGAGGAACGGGAGACTCTTGGGTTCATCTCAATGACCAGCATGCGGCCATCCTGCGGATTGATGGCAAACTGGACATTCGAGCCGCCGGTTTCCACGCCGATTTCGCGCAATACGGCCACCGCCGCATCCCGCATGATCTGATACTCTTTGTCGGTAAGCGTCTGCGTGGGGGCAACGGTGATGGAATCCCCTGTGTGGATACCCATTGGATCGAGGTTTTCGATGGCGCATACGACGATGCAATTATCCTTTTTGTCACGGATGACCTCCATCTCGAACTCTTTCCAGCCTATGACAGATTCTTCGATCAGCAATTCTTTCGTAGGGGATGCCTCGAGTCCCCGATCGCAAATACTGAGGAACTCCTCCCGGTTGTATGCGATGCCGCCGCCGCTCCCGCCCATGGTAAATGATGGGCGGATGATAACGGGATAACCTACCATTGCCTGAACCTGCAGGGCTTCCTCCAGGCTGTGTGCTATTGCCGACCGGGCCGATGCCAATCCGATCCTCGTCATGGCCTGCTTGAATTTTTCACGATCCTCGGCTTTATCGATCGCCTCGCGCGAAGCGCCGATCAGTTCCACGCCGTACTTTGCCAATACACCATTCTTCGCCAGATCGAGCGCGCAATTAAGCGCCGTCTGGCCGCCCATCGTCGGCAATAATGCGTCTGGCCGCTCGCGCGCGATGATTTTCTCGACCATCGGCCAGATGATGGGCTCGATATACGTCGCATCGGCCATTTCCGGATCAGTCATGATGGTGGCGGGATTGGAGTTGACCAGCACGATGCGATAACCTTCCTCGCGCAATGCCTTGCACGCCTGCGCGCCGGAATAATCGAACTCGCATGCCTGGCCGATGACTATCGGACCGGCACCGATGATGAGGATGGTATGTATGTCGTTTCGTCTAGGCATTGCTGCAATGATCCCAAATCCGGCAGTTGTCTCTACGCAGCCATACTCATGGTTTGCGTCCTGTTTCCATCAGGCCCGTGAATTTCTCGAACAAATAATCCATATCGTGCGGACCAGGACTGACTTCAGGATGTCCCTGAAAGCAGAACGCGCGGGCGCCAGCCAGCTCGAACCCCTGGAGGCTGCCGTCAAACAATGACACATGCGTAATACGAGCATGCTGTGGCAGGCTATCGATATCGACCGCAAAGCCGTGGTTCTGGCTGGTAATCATGACTCTTCCGCTATCGAGATCCTGCACCGGATGATTGGCTCCATGATGTCCGAATTTCATTTTCATGGTCCTGGCGCCGCTGGCCAGACCCAGCAATTGATGCCCCATGCATACTCCGAAAATAGGGACGTCATTATCCAGCAGTTTTTTGGTGGCGGCGATAGCGTAATCGCAAGGCTCGGGATCGCCCGGGCCGTTGGAAAGAAACACGCCATTGGGGTGCAATGCCAGAATCTCTTCGGCGGACGTGCTGGCTGGCAAGACGGTGACTCTGCAATTGTGCTGAGCCAATTTTCGAAGCAGATTGCGCTTGATTCCAAAATCCAGCGCGGCAACGTGAAAGCGCGGGTTTTGCCGAAGAACAGGACTCCTTCCCCGCTCCCATTCTCCTTCGATCCACTCATAGCGTTTATCGCAGCTCACCTCCCTCGCGAGATCCATTCCCACCAGCCCTGGAAACGATCTCGCCCGTTCCAGCGCTTCCGCTTCATCGACGAAGCCAGCCATGAGGCATCCCGATTGCGCACCTTTCTCGCGCAGTATGCGCGTGAGCTTGCGGGTATCGATATCGGCAATCGCGACCACCTCCCGCTGCCTGAGATATTCAGGCAAGGTCTGCGTTTGCCGCCAATTGCTGGAAAGTATCGGCAAATCTCGGATAATGAGTCCTGCCGCAAATACCCGATCGTCGCTGCCGGATTCGATATCTTCGAAATTGGCTCCTGTATTGCCGATATGAGGATAAGTCAGCGTGATGATCTGCCTGCAGTAGGAGGGGTCGGTAAGAATTTCCTGATAACCCGTCATGGACGTGTTGAACACCACCTCGCCGACACTGGCTCCATCCGCTCCGATGGAGATGCCACGAAAAATTGTGCCGTCGGCAAGCGCGAGAACGGCAAACGGGCGTTGTAACAACGGAAAACTCCTGGAATGAGGACAAGGCATGGAAACAGGGCAGGCAGTGTCGACCCTGTCGATGAAGGCGAATTATACGTTGAAAAGGATGCTTGCTCAACGAAGCCGCCACGTGCCCGGCTGGGGAGAGAATAGCGAGCGCCAGCGCAGAAGATGGCCTAACGCAGCGCCAGCACGTCCTGCATATCGAACAGGCCGCTTTGCTTGTGCGCCAGAAAGCGGGCAGCCCGCATGGCCCCTGCGGCAAAGGTGGCGCGACTCCCGGCCTTGTGCGAAATTTCCATGCGCTCGCCCGGCCCGGCAAACAACACCGTGTGGTCGCCAATGATATCGCCTCCGCGCACGGTGGAAAAACCGATCGCTCCAGGGACTCGCTCACCGGTAATACCCTCCCGTCCGTATATCGCAACTTCGGAGAGATTTTTTCCACGTGCCTCCGCCGCCACTTCACCCATGCGCAAGGCGGTGCCGGAAGGAGCATCGACCTTGTGGCGATGATGCGCCTCCATGATCTCGATATCGTAATCCTCTTGGAGCACCCTGGCCGCCAATTCCACCAGCTTGAGCGTAACGTTTACTCCAACGCTCATATTGGGAGCCAGCACAATCGGAATATGTTGCGAGGCAGCGCGGATTTCTTCTTTTTGCTTCACGGAAAAACCGGTGGTGCCGACAACCATTTTTACTCGTTCTGTCCGGCATACATCGAGATGCATGAGCGTGCCTTCAGGGCGGGTAAAATCGATCAGCACATCGCAGCCTGGAAGAGCAAGGGCGGCATCGTCCGTAATATGGACGCCGCAAGCCGTGCCGATCAACTCACCCGCATCCCTTCCCAGATAAGGGCTGCCGGTCTGATCGAGGGCAGCGCATAATCGCATGCCCTCACCCTGCATTACGGCTTCCAGCAACACGCGTCCCATTCGGCCTGAACTTCCGGCGATTGCGATATTCAATGTCGTCATTTCCACTCTCTCGCCGTTATCAGCGGTTGATTGCCTACCCATTGCTGCTGCCGTCACTCCTTGGGCTGATCCGCCTCTCCCTCTCCGGTATCCAGGGCTTGCGACGGCGCCTGCCGGGTGCTCCGGGCGATTGCGTGGGCCGACTGAGCACCTGTCAAGGCGGCGCCTCCGTCCTCTTTGATAACCGGCCGGGCGGCTTCCGCCGGTTGAGGCAAGACCGCGGCCTGCATCGGCATTTGTCCGGAACCAGGCGGGACCGGCGAACCCGCGGCTGGAACCTGGGGTAGAACCGCTGCTTGTGGGGTCGTCGGGACGAATGCTGAAGCAGCGCGTTCCGGTTCGGATACAATCGCAGACGCAGCGCCTGCTTGCGTGGCTGCGCTGCGAAGCTCCTCGGCCGGGCTGGCCGGTTCAGCGGGGGGTGCTGGAGCGAAAGCAATCGAAGGCGAAAACGTGCCATCGATACGCACCAGCTTATCGCCCTCGAAAAACACGGTCAGCTTCCGCTGCTCCACCAGCTGCCCCCTTTGCTCAAGCCGATAAATATAATCCCAGCGGTTTTCATGAAACGGGTCGCTGATCAAAGGCGAACCAAGCACAAAGCGCACCTGCGAGCGGGACATGCCGGGCTTTAGCTTATCCACCATATCCTGGGTAATGACGTTACCCTGCTGAATCTCGATTTTGTATAGTACGGATGGAACAGACGAACATCCGGCAAGCGATAGCAATACAAGCAGCGGAAGTATTCTTGCGCGCATCGAGGCAGCGTATGTCTTCAAAACAAACCAGTGTAGTGAATCGTAAATTCATTGCATAAAAACCCCCGTCATTCCGGACGCCGCGCCAGCGGCGAGCCGGAATCCAGAGCTTTTTCAAGCTACCGGATTCAAGCCTTCGCGGAAATGACCCAAGTATTTATTCAACGTATTTCCGGTTCAGGATACCAGGGAAGCGCTGAACAAATTCTCGCTGCGCGCGTTGCTGGTAAAATCGGGATGATCATAAGGTGCAACGAGGTCCGCAGCTGGGCAACGATGCAGAAGAGCACCTAAACTCCCCCTGGGGCGCCGCTCGAGGAGTCTCTGCAAGGTGGAGGTTGGAGCGGCAAGGATGCCCGGACCGCCGGCAAGGTTGGCGCAGCCGCAATCCGCCATGCGGTCCAATTGCGCCGCCTTTCAGCATACCATCCCACCCAGCGACGCTGCCGTCGCACCCGCGAAAACTTGTTCAGGGATTCCCTAACGTTATATGATACAGCAAAACAACCCGATGGATGGACGCCATGAGTAAATCGAACGACCTCAAAACCATGGGCCTGAAGGCGACCCTGCCGAGGTTGCGCATCCTGAGCCTATTTGAAAGCAGTCCCGTGCGCCATCTGTCCGCGGAAGATGTCTACAAGACACTCATCAGTGAGGGAGAAGACATCGGTCTCGCAACCGTATATCGCGTGCTCACCCAGTTCGAGCAAGCTGGCCTGCTGGAGCGCCACCATTTTGAAGGGGGAAAAGCTGTTTTTGAACTTGCCAGCACCACCCACCACGACCATCTGGTATGCCTGCAATGTGGAAGGGTTGAAGAATTTTACGATGCCGAAATCGAAAAACGGCAAGCCAGGATTGCCAAAGATCGTGGTTTCATCATCCATGAACACTCGCTATCGCTTTATGCGGATTGTACCAAGCCCGCGTGCCCGCATCGAAAAACCGAGGACCGGGGAATCGCCGAAAGAAGCTGAGCCTGCTTTTCCCTTTTTTGATTCCGATGGAAGCCCGGCTGGCGGCAGCAAGAACACTTCTCTTGCATAATCCTGAATGAAGCTTCGGACACCGGCGCAACTCCTCCGTTCTCCGGGTCGCCGAGGCGCGAGGTCGGTTAAGGAAGCGCTGAACAAATCCCCGCTGGCGCAGCGTCCCCTCCTACTTCGGAAGAATACCCCGGAAATCGCTGTTATCCCTGAGTCTCTTCGCGCCGCCAGCCGTTGGATAGGGGTTGACCAGCGGCTCGCTAACCGTTACTGTTCAGTATTTTTTCATTATTTCTGGCAGCACCTATTTGGATTCAGGAAAGCATGGAAACGGAATTGACGGGCGCTGAGATTACAGTGCGTTGTTTGCAGAAAGAAGGGGTCGATTATATTTTTGGCTACCCCGGCGGCGCCGTGCTATTCATTTACGATGAACTGTTCAAGCAGGACAAAGTCAGGCATGTCCTGGTACGGCATGAGCAGGCAGCCGTACATGCCGCCGACGGCTACGCGCGCTCCAGCAACAAGGTAGGGGTGGCACTGGTCACGTCCGGACCTGGCGTAACCAATGCGGTAACAGGCATCGCCACCGCCTACATGGATTCGATTCCGCTGGTGGTCATCAGCGGGCAGGTTCCTACCCACGCCATAGGGCTGGATGCGTTTCAGGAAGTCGATACCGTAGGCATCACGCGTCCCTGCGTCAAACATAACTTTCTGGTCAAGGAGATCGGGGAACTGGCGGCAACCATTAAAAAAGCCTTCTATATCGCATCCACCGGTCGCCCAGGCCCCGTGCTGGTTGACATTCCAAAGGACGTGAGCCAGCAGACGACAGTATTCAGGTACCCCGAAAGTGTCGCCATGCGATCCTACAATCCCGTCACGAAAGGGCATTCCGGACAGATAAAAAAAGCGGTCCAGCTGATACTCGGCGCGAAGCGCCCCATGATATACGCGGGGGGAGGCGTCATCCTGAGCGATGCCGCCCCGCAGTTGACGGAGCTCGTGCAAATGCTGGGGTTTCCGTGCACGAACACCTTGATGGGGCTGGGAGGCTACCCCGCGACCGATCCGCGGTTCGTGGGTATGCTGGGCATGCACGGAACATACGAAGCCAACATGGCAATGCAGCATTGTGATGTACTGGTAGCAATAGGCGCCCGCTTCGATGATCGCGTCATCGGCAATCCCAAGCATTTCTTCAATGAGGAACGCAGGATCATACACATCGATATCGATCCCTCGTCCATCTCCAAGCGTGTAAAGGTGGATGTTCCCATTGTTGGCAGCGTCTCCGATGTACTGGTCGAGTTGATAAAACAGCTCAAATCCCGCAAAGAGACGGTGGACCAGGCCGCACTCGATGCATGGTGGGCACAAATCGAGTCGTGGCGCTCCCGCGACTGCCTCAAATATGATCGCGAGGCTCCGGTCATCAAGCCGCAAATGGTCATTGAGAAACTCTACAAGGTCACTGGTGGAAATGCTTTCATCACCTCGGATGTAGGCCAGCACCAGATGTGGGCGGCGCAGTTTTACAAGTTCGACAAGCCACGCCGCTGGATCAATTCCGGGGGTCTGGGGACCATGGGCTTCGGCCTTCCCGCAGCGATGGGCGTGCAATTCGCCAATCCCGGAAGTCCCGTGGCCTGCGTTACCGGGGAAGCCAGTATTCAAATGTGCATCCAGGAATTATCCACCTGCAAGCAATACAATCTCCCGATCAAAATCATCAACCTGAACAATCGCTACATGGGCATGGTGCGGCAATGGCAGGAATTTTTTCATGGCAATCGTTATGCCGAATCGTATATGGATGCGCTTCCTGACTTCGTCAGGCTGGCCGAGAGCTACGGCCATGTCGGCATGAAAATCCAGCAGCCGGGCGATGTCGAGGACGCATTGCGAGAGGCTTTCGGGCTTAAAGACAAACTCGTATTCATGGATTTTGTCACCGACCAGACGGAAAACGTCTTCCCCATGGTGCCAGGGGGCAAAGGCCTCTCCGAAATGATTCTGGTATAGACATGCGCCACATCATCTCACTGCTCATGGAAAACGAGGCGGGCGCCCTATCCCGCGTCGCCGGCCTGTTTTCCTCTCGAGCCTATAACATCGAATCGCTTACGGTGGCGCCAACGGAAGACCCGACCTTGTCACGCATGACCGTGGTTACCACGGGGTCAGACGACGTGGTCGAGCAGATCACGAAGCAATTGAACAAGCTGATCGAAGTAGTCAAAGTTGTGGATTTAAGCGAAGGCGATCATATCGAGCGCGAGATGATGCTGATAAAGCTGCGGGCGGTAGGCGAAGATCGCCAGGAAATAAAACGCATGGCCGATATCTTTCGCGGCCGCATCATTGACGTTACGGATAAGTCCTACACTATCGAGCTGACGGGTACGGGGTCAAAGCTCGATGCGTTTCTCGATGGGGTCAACCGCAGCGCCATCCTGGAGACGGTGCGTACCGGTGCGTCGGGTATCGGCCGGGGCGAGCGGATACTTAAGGTTTAAGGGAGCGCTGAATAAATCTCTGGTGGCGCGGCGGTGGCTTTGCGGGATGGGATGCGCCGAAAAGCGACGACGCGAATGGTTGATCCCCTTCGTCAGGAGCCTGACAAGGCAGACCGCTCGCAAAGCCCCGCCCCATAAGGGTTGTGGTAAAATCGCATGCTCATGGCGTTGCACTCCCTGGCATCGTAGGCCCAGCTACGACCTGTGTCGCGCGCCTTATGATCATCCGGATTTTACCGGCAACGCGCTCAGCGAGGATTTATTCAGCGTTTCCTCAAGATCATTCTGCCATAGGCTGGCCCATGCCCTGGTGTTGTCTCTCGTCAACCCTTTGACGCTTTTCCATTTTACAGAAGGTGAAACATGAATGTTTTTTACGATAAGGATGCCGATCTATCTCTTATAAAGGGGAAAAAGGTCACTATTGTGGGCTATGGCTCGCAAGGCCACGCCCATGCCAATAACCTGAGGGATTCCGGCGTAACGGTGACAGTGGGCTTGCGCAAGGAGGGCGCATCCTGGGGCAAGGCGGAAAAAGCCGGTCTTACGGTGAAAGAAGTGGGAGAAGCGGTAAGGGAAGCGGACGTGGTCATGGTGCTGTTGCCTGATGAACAGATTGCCGCAGTCTATATGGCCGAGATCGAGCCCAATCTCAAGAAAGGCGCTGCTCTCGCATTCGCCCACGGTTTCAATATACATTATGGCCAGGTATCGCCCCGAGACGATCTCGATGTCATCATGATCGCACCCAAAGGACCCGGCCACCTGGTCCGCTCCACCTATACCCAGGGAGGAGGCGTGCCTTCCCTCATTGCGGTGCACCAGGATAAATCCGGCAAGGCACGCGACCTGGCGCTCTCCTATGCGGCGGCGAATGGAGGCACGCGCGGGGGCGTAATCGAGACCAACTTTCGCGAGGAAACTGAGACCGACCTTTTCGGCGAGCAGGTGGTGTTATGCGGCGGGCTCACGGCGTTGATCCAGACAGGTTTCGAAACCCTGGTGGAAGCGGGATATGCTCCCGAGATGGCTTATTTCGAGTGCCTCCACGAAGTCAAGCTGATCGTCGATCTGATCTATGAAGGGGGCATAGCCAACATGCGTTACTCGATATCGAATAACGCGGAATATGGAGATATTTCACGGGGTCCGCGCATCGTTACCGATACGACCCGCGCGGAAATGCGCAAGATCCTGCGCGAAATACAAACCGGGGAATACGCACGCGAGTTTATTCTGGAAAACCGGGCCGGAGCCCCCATGCTTAAAGCGAGCCGCCGTCTTGCCTCCACTCATCAAATCGAAACCGTCGGCGCGAAGCTGCGCGAGATGATGCCATGGATCAGAAAGAACAAACTGGTTGACCAGGCGAAAAATTAGCATCGCGCAGGTGGATGGGAGGCGGCGGGCAACGCCATTTTTCATATGTGATGCGCAGCCTTCCAGATGTCATCCCATCCCTTCTGCACCTCTTTTTCTGACGCTGATGCTATTTATCCGCTATCCATATAAACGGGCTATCACTCGTTTTACCATCCTCCGCCCTTCCAGCGGCTTGCGCAGATGACGCATGAACCACAGTCCCGCCTCGTTCTCAGATCCAAGCTGCGGCGGCGCGGAATCTATCTCCTTCCGAACCTGTTCACCACTGCTGCACTATTCGCCGGATTTTATGCGATCGTGCAAGCGATGAATGGGCGGTTCGAACACTCGGCAGTTTCCATTTTCATTGCCATGGTGCTGGACGGGCTGGATGGCCGCGTGGCACGCCTTACTCATACCCAGAGCGAATTCGGCGCGGAATACGACAGCCTGGCGGACATGGTTTCGTTTGGCGCTGCCCCAGCACTGGTCATATATGAGTGGGCGCTGAAAGGCATGGGTAAACTCGGATGGATCGCAGCATTCATCTATTGCGTATCCGCGGCGCTGCGCCTTGCACGTTTCAACACCAATGCAGAAGTGATCGACAAGCGTTTTTTTCAGGGATTGCCCACCCCCGCGGCTGCCGCGCTGATAGCGGGGCTGGTCTGGGTGATGCTGGACTTCGATATCGCAGGGTCCGATGTCAGATGGCTTGCATGGTGCATCACACTGTTCGCTGGGCTGACCATGGTCAGCAATCTCCCCTATTACAGTGGAAAAGAGATCAATCTGCGCAAAAGCGTGCCATTCATCACCGTGTTGCTGCTGGCGCTGTTCTTTTTTGTGCTGATACCCAGCCATCCGCCGGTCGTTCTCTTCTGTCTTTTCCTTCTCTACGCGTTGTCCGGCTATGGTCTTCGGCTTTGGCGGCTGATGAAGAGAAAAAGGATGAGTGCTCCGCAATAGATTGTCCATGCCCGCAAAGGCTTTTCGCGGTACTCGGCGTTCACCCTATATTCTCCTGTATGGTGCGTTCGCTACAACTGCCGGATTCAGGTTGAACACCGCCTTAACATTTTCTTGATGCCTGCTGTGCTAGATTTCTGAACGCTGGGCTTGCTACACTTCATGGATCGGCCGCGTCCGGAGATAAATGCCTGGGGCGAGCCGGTTTTGATACCAAGCACCGAATGCCCGACGTGGGGCAGGCGAATGAAACCACATGAAGCCCTGCTCTGCCGTGTGTAACCTATCAAACGGACTGCTGGATACTGGCAGATCCTGCCGAACGGGAGCGATCATGAATACACAACGCGTGAGGCTGACATGAGTGTCGAACCTCCGGTCTCGATTCAACCCGGCACCCCATCCCTGACGGAGTTTCCCGCGTGGAAAGCACTCTCATCTCATTTCAAAGCAATCCGTGACAAGCATCTCCGCGAATTTTTTGCGGATGACGCCCGGAGGGGCGAGCGCTTCACGGCTGAAGCTGCTGGCCTTTACCTTGACTACTCGAAAAATCGCATTACCGCCGAAACGCTTCGGTTGCTGGTTCAGCTCGCGGAAGAATGCGGATTGCAAAAGCGCATTGCCGCCATGTTCGAAGGCAAGCCGATCAACTCGACGGAGCGGCGCGCCGTCCTGCATACCGCCTTGCGCGCACCCAGGGATGCGCAAATCATGGCGGATGGAATCAATGTGGTGCCGGAAGTACACGCAGTGCTTGATCGAATGACGACCTTCGCCAATGAATTATGCAGCGGCGGATGGCGCGGCCATACCGGCAAACGAATCCGGAACATCGTCAATATCGGCATAGGCGGATCCGACCTGGGGCCGGTAATGGCCTATGAGGCCTTGCGTGCATACAGCCAGCGAGACATGGTCTTCCGCTTCGTCTCGAATGTGGATGGCACCGATTTCAGGGAAGCCACCAGGGATATCAGCCCCGAGGAAACATTATTCATCGTTTGCTCGAAAACATTCACGACCACGGAAACGCTTGCCAACGCCCACGCCGCTCGCCAATGGATGCTGGATGCGTTCGATGATGCGCGCGCCGTGAGCAAGCACTTCGTTGCCGTCTCCACCAACACCGTGGAAGTCTCGGATTTCGGAATCGACCCGGCAAATATGTTCGGTTTCTGGGATTGGGTGGGGGGCCGCTATTCGATGGACTCGGCAATAGGTCTTTCAACCATGATTGCCATAGGTCCCCAGAATTTTCGCTCCATGCTGGCAGGCTTTCATGCGATGGACGAGCACTTTCGCACTACGCCATTTGACAGGAATCTGCCTGTCATCATGGGGCTGCTGGCAATCTGGTACAACAATTTTTTCGGCAGCGAGACGCTTGCCGTGCTGCCTTATGACCAATATCTCAAACGCTTTCCGGCTTATCTGCAGCAACTGGCAATGGAAAGCAATGGCAAGCAGGCGAGGCTGGATGGCTTTCCTGTCAATTACCAGACGTCCCAGATAGTTTGGGGCGAGCCAGGCACCAATGGACAGCACTCGTTCTATCAGTTGATACACCAGGGAACTCGCCTGATCCCATGCGACTTCATCGGATTTTGCCAGACGCTTAATCCCCTTGGAAATCATCATGATCTGCTTATGGCCAACCTTTTTGCCCAGACGGAAGCCCTGGCTTTCGGTAAAACCAGCGAAGAGGTCAAGTCAGAAGGAACGCCCGACTGGCTTTGTCCACATCGGACATTTCCAGGCAATCGCCCGACCAACACGATTCTCGCCGAACGCCTCACTCCTTATACGCTCGGAACACTGGTTGCCCTCTATGAGCACGCCGTCTTTACGCAAGGAGCTATCTGGAATATCGATTCCTTCGACCAATGGGGCGTTGAGCTCGGCAAGGAACTCGCCAAACGCATCGTCAAGGAGATGGCACCCATGGGCGACCCGAATCTGAAGCATGACAGTTCGACCAATGCGCTCATCAGGCGTTATGTCGGATGCAGAGACGGGGGCGGGATAACAGGCTGATCGCGTCTTGAAATAACGGCATCGGGAACCGGGAATGCCGGCACGCCGGCTCCTCCTGTTATGGTAGCCCGGCTATCTTCGAACCTTGCCAGCGGGCCCGCCAGTTTCTTCTCGTATCAGTTTGATATGTTGTGCTGCAGTTTCTTACCGCCACTATTCGAAGCGAGACTATTATGGCCACCGAAAAGGCTGCTCCAAAAATCAACCCATTCGCCGGCAAAGCGGTCCCAGCGGATATGCTCACGAATGTACCCCGGCTTGTTACCGCCTACTATGCGAAAATCCCTGACTGGTCCGTACCGGCCCAAAGAGTTGCCTTTGGAACCTCGGGGCACCGCGGTTCCTCTCTGGAAACCAGCTTCAACGAATGGCACGTACTCGCCGTTACCCAAGCCATCTGCCAATACCGAAGGCAAACGAACATAGATGGGCCGCTGTTTCTCGGCATCGACACCCATGCGCTTTCCGAACCTGCCTTTGCCAGCGCGCTGGAAGTGCTTGCCGCTAACGGCGTGGACGTAATGCTGGCAAGCGGGGGGGAATATACCCCCACCCCCGCAGTTTCACATGCCATACTGACATACAACCAGGGACGAAGCGCAAAACTTGCGGATGGCATCGTGATCACGCCATCGCACAACCCGCCGGACAGCGGCGGATTCAAATACAACCCGTATCATGGCGGGCCGGCCGGCGTCGAAGCCACCGCCATAATCGAATCCCTTTCCAATGAGTTTCTAAAAAATAATCTTTCGGGGGTTCGAAGGACAGGCTTTGAAAAGGCATTGGCTGCTCCCACCACGCATGTTCACAGTTTTCTCGATAGCTATGTCGGTGATCTCGGGGCTGTGATCGATATGTCCTCGATTCGCGAATCGGGCATCCGCATGGGGGTGGATCCGCTAGGTGGCGCAGGAGTCCATTATTGGGAAGCCATTGCTGCGCGCTACGGCATCGACCTTGAAGTTGTAAACAAGACAGTAGATCCCACTTTCCGCTTTATGACTCTGGATTGGGATGGGAAGGTTCGCATGGATCCGTCCTCATCCTACGCCATGCAGGGGCTGATCGGCTTGAAAGACAGTTTCGATATTGCCTTTGCCTGCGATACCGATCACGACCGGCATGGTATCGTCACCCGAAGCTCGGGCCTGCTGCCCGCCGATCATTACCTCTCGGCTGCCATTCACTATCTTTTTGCCAACAGGCCGAAATGGAACGCCAATGTGGCGATCGGGAAAACGGTAGTAAGCAGCCACATGATCGATCGGGTTGCGGGCGGAGCCGGCAGAAAACTATATGAGACGCCAGTTGGATTCAAATGGTTTGTAGATGGCCTGCTCGATAGCTCCCTGGGTTTTTGTGGGGAGGAAAGTGCAGGGGCTTCCTTTCTTCGCATCGATGGCACCGCCTGGACAACAGATAAGGACGGGATCACGGCGGCACTGCTGTCAGCGGAAATAACGGGGAGAATGGGAAAGGACCCCGGAGAAATATACCGCGGGCTGGAACAGGATTTTGGCAAATTCTTCTTCGAACGCGTCGATGCTCCGGCAACACCCGACCAGAAGAAAATCCTGGCCGGACTCTCGCCGCAACAGGTGCTCTCCAAGGAGCTCGCCGGGGAGAAAATAGAGACGATCCTTACTCGTGCGCCGGGCAACGACGCTTCCATAGGCGGCATCAAAGTCATGGCAAAAAATGGATGGTTTGCCGCGCGCCCATCCGGCACGGAAAATATCTATAAGATCTACGCGGAAAGTTTTAACGGCACGGATCATCTGCAGCACATTGTCGATGAGGCCCAATCCATCGTTAGCGCCGCCCTGGCTGGGGCCAAGCCAGCGGCATAGCGGCTCGGACCACGCCCGGCGCCAGGGGGATGCTCCACCCGGCACGACCCGATTTGCCGCAAACAGTCCTGATTTGCAAGGTTCGCCGGCTATATGGCGTGGCGGATTACCTGATACGCTTGATTGATGGAGGTGCAAAATGCAACTGGGAATGATCGGATTGGGACGGATGGGAATCAACATGGTCGGCCGCCTGCTCAAAGCAGGTCACGAATGCGTGGTCTACGATGAACGGGCGGAGGCGGTGAACGAACTTCAACAGCAGGGTGCCATCGGAACGGGTACATTGGAGGAATTCGTTGACGGATTGGCCAAGCCCCGCGCAATGTGGCTAATGGTCCCCGCGGCCGTAGTTGACGGACTTATTGCAAAGCTGATGGCCCTTGCCGATCCCGGCGACATCATCATCGACGGCGGCAACTCCTACTATCACGACGATATCAGGCGCGGCGCGGATCTCCTGTCCAAAGGCATACATTATGTCGACGTGGGAACAAGCGGCGGCGTAGCGGGACGGGAACGCGGGTACTGTCTGATGATAGGAGGGGACGAGAAAGTCGTTCAGCGCCTGGATCCCATCTTTGCCGCACTCGCGCCCGGCATTGGAGCGGCCCCGCGCACACCGGGACGCAAGCAAAAGGGAACAGCCGAGCAGGGGTACCTCCACTGCGGTCCGTACGGAGCCGGCCATTTCGTGAAGATGGTGCATAACGGGATTGAGTATGGCCTGATGGCCGCCTATGCGGAAGGACTGAATATCCTGCACAGCGCGAATGCAGGCAAGCGTGTGCTGGAAGCGGACGCGGAAACGACACCGATGCGCAACCCTGAATTCTACCAGTACGAACTGGATCTGCCCGAAATCGCCGAGGTCTGGAGGCGGGGCAGCATCGTTGCTTCCTGGTTGCTCGACCTGACTGCGGAAGCCTTGCTGGAAGATGCCACTCTGGCTGGGTTTTCCGGCAGGGTGTCCGATTCGGGCGAGGGAAGATGGACCACGCTGGCCGCGGTGGATGAGGGTGTGCCGGTCCCGGTGATTAGCGCGGCACTCTTCAGCCGCTTTGAGTCGCGCGGCAATGCCGAATTCGCTGACCGGTTGCTCTCGGCGATGAGAAAACGATTCGGGGGACATCACGAAAAGAAGGAGGAAGGCTAATGAGCGGGATAACGGATACATCCACAAATTCTCCCGCCTCAGGCGCCCTGGTACTGTTCGGCGTCACCGGAGATCTCGCCTACAAAAAAATTTTTCCGGCGCTTTATGCCCTGATCAGGCAGAAAGCGCTCGATGTGCCTGTCATCGGCGTCGCATCGAGCCGCTGGAATCTTGACCAACTCCGCGAACGCGTGATCGAATCACTGAAAAAATGGGGAAAGATCGACGACCAGGATGCGCTCGATCGCCTTCTCAAGCTGTTTCGCTATGTGCCGGGAGACTACAACAATCCGGATACTTTCCAGGCGCTCAAGCGCGCGCTGAAGGACATCGGGCGGCCCACCTATTATCTCGCCATTCCCCCCTCGCTTTTCGAAACCGTCATCACCGCGCTGGGTTCCGTCGGGTTGGCGAAGGATGCGAGCGTGATCGTCGAAAAACCCTTCGGGCGGGATCTCGCCTCTGCTCAGGAACTCAATCGGGTTGCCCGCTCCGTGTTCCCGGATGAATCGATCTTCCGCATCGATCATTTTCTCGGAAAGGAGGCGATCATGAATATCCTCTATTTCCGCTTCGCCAATTCCTTCCTCGAGCCGATATGGAACCGTAATTATATAGCCAGCGTCCAGATCACCCTTGCCGAGAATTTTGGCGTGGAAGGACGCGGGGCGTTTTACGAATCGGCGGGTTGTCTGCGCGACGTGATCCAGAATCACCTGTTTCAGATCGTCGCTCTGCTTGCAATGGAACCGCCCTCTTACAAGGGCTTCCGAGCCGTCCAGGAGGAAAAGGCCGGCGTCTTCAAAGCCATGCGGCCAATCGATCCGGACGAAGTCGTGCGCGGCCAGTATGCAGGCTACCGCGAGGAGAAGGGTGTAAACCCGGACTCGGATGTGGAAACATTCTGCGCCTTGCGTCTTCATATCGACTCGTGGCGCTGGGAGGGAGTGCCGTGGTACTTGCGTTCCGGCAAGTTTCTCGCGGATACCGCCACTGAAGTTGTCGTTCAGTTGAAATCACCGCCGCAAAAGTTGTTTGCCGATTCGGCACGCGCGGCGTGCGACGCCAACTATTTTCGCTTTCGCCTTTCTCCTGTTTCCACTATCGCGCTGGCCGCTCGAGTCAAGCGCGGCGGGAAGGAATTCATTGGCGACCAGGAGGAACTCTGTCTGGTGGAGGAACACTTTGGTCAGGAATTGCCCTACGAAAGGCTGTTGCATGATGCGATGATCGGCGAGGGCGCATTGTTTGCCCGGGAAGAAGCAGTCGAAGCCGCCTGGGTGGCGGTGGATGACGTGCTAACCAGACACCATTCCGCGCTTCCCTATGAGCGCGGCAGTTGGGGGCCGGGAGCCGCCGACGCTCTGATCGAACCTGATGGCTGCTGGCATAATCCACAAACATAATCCACAAACGTGATGCGAAGCGGTCGGAAACAGTGTCTCCCGTTGGAGACACCGAGTGGCTCCCGGGGGAGCGCGGAAGATGGAAAACCGAAACAACCCAATGAAATTAATGATAAAAATAATAGGGAAAATAGCAACAAGCCATTCGGCTCCATTCCTCCGGCTTGACGAATTCTTTATATTTAAGACACTTTTTTTTCACATAGGCCATGCTAGATTTAAGCTGCATAATGCGATTTCCACCTTTCATACTTTTTCGTCATAAATTTTTATAAGGGACGTCACTATGGACAGATCACTGTTTCGACTGCTGCCTCTTGCAACGCTCGGCTCCGCTCTTTTCCTGGTCTCGCTGCCTGCGGCACACGCGGGTACTTTGGCGGAAAATCTGGCCACGATGGAGCAACAAAGCCCGATAGACATCACTTCGCAAGATACGAAGTTCCAGGCGCTGCCGCCGCTGCAGTTCAACCTGAGCTCGGATACCACGCTCAGCGTGATCAATAACGGCTCGCCTGATGTGTATGCAACCGCCGCCAGGGCAATCGTTCCCGCGGGTGCAGGATCGGTAACGCTGAACGGAGACACGTATAATCTGGCGCAGTTCCATTTTCACACGCCGGCCGAGAACCTGGAAAACGGCCATACCTATCCCATGGAAATGCACCTTGTATTCAGCGATGCCAGCAATAATCTACTCGTGGTAGGCCGATGGGTGGACGCATCCGATGCGCATAACCCCCCGCAGACGTCGCTGGACCCCATTTTTTCGGATCTGCCCAAAACCACGACAGAGACGCACGTCTTCAACCACTTCGATCTGAATACGCTCCTGCCAAGCAACCTGGAATCCTTCCGCTACGACGGCTCGCTGACAACCCCGCCGTTTTCGGAAGGGGTAAAATGGGTTGACCTGGCACAGCCGCTGTATATCTCCCAGGCCGACATCAATGCATATAGCTCCCTCTTTCCGAATGGCGATGCGCGGGAGATCCAAGATCTCAACGGGCGTATCGTGCTGACGGATGTGCCGGGATTTGCTTCCGCGGTTCCGGAGCCCGAAACCTATGCCATGCTGCTCGCCGGATTGGCCCTGATAGGCTTTGTAGCCGCCCGGAGAAGCAGGTCCAGGAGTTCGTTTGGATCGATGGGCTCCATTGCCTAGCTTGGCTAGCTGGTCATAGAAATTATATTTATATAGTATATAGATAAGGCCGCTCGTGTACGCCCTATATGCGAAAGCTTCCTTCTTCCTGCATTCCGCCATCTCGACCTCACAGCTGAAGGCAGGAAGAAGTTTCCAGAGGTTGTTGCTGCGATCTTGACCTCAGCCGGTTCCGCGGGCCCTGCCCCGCCCGCGGAACCGGCTTTTTATTCCTGCTGTTCTTGTCGCCTGAAAAAGGCTTTCCGGGCGCTTCCCTATATTCCCTCCATGCTCCCGCAACGAAAACCAACGGCGGCCGCTCTCTGCCAAGGAAGTGCGGGACAAAAAGGTTTTTTGGGTCTCTCTGTCGGAATGGATAAAAAAATGGAGTAGTATCATTTCCTTCATTCACCTTTTCCAACAGGAAACGTACCACGATGAAATTCACATTCAATAGCTTGACATCAATTGGCGCATTTTTTATCGCCCTGTTTTTTCTGGGGAACGGCATTGCGCACGCCCAGTCGAACTCAGGGCAGCACTCCGCTCCATGGGGAGATGCTGCAAAAAAACAAGGGGCGAGCCAGGGGAGCAATCAGACAAATACAGCGCCCAATGCGGAAAACCCGCCGCCACCGGCGCAGACTGCCAGCTTCGAGCCCAGCGCGACCTCTGAGAGAGATCCCGGGTCATGCGCCTACTCCACCCCGGAGGACGAGACTTTTCTTTGCAAGATGATCCGGATCTTTTACGGCCCCGATACGCCACGCGGACCCAACCGCGATGTGGAGGAAAATCTCTCCGCCGGAGGAGCCGGGGGCTGATATCGCGGCTTTGATATGAAAAAACCGCATGAAAGATTTGGCCTCAGGCAGATCCCTGTCAGCGCGGCGAGATACGGTAGCATGCTCGCCGCCTTGGGCTGCCTGAGCCATGCAGGCATTGCAATGGCGGAAAAGGAGCCTGCCAAACCGATAACCGTGGAAACGGCGTCCCCGTTCAAGGGAGAAGACAAGGGGGAAAAAGCGGACAAGCCGGACCAGAATACTTTCCCGCCGCCAAACCCGGCATCTTCCGAAGCATACGATGTGCAACCGGGCAACTCGTGGTGGGAGCATGCGGAGGGAGACAGCGTGCTTCGCAGATTCATAAAGCTTTTTTACGGACCAGACCGGCCGCCCGGACCGGATCCGGATGTGGATACCAATATATCCGCAGGCGGCGCCGGAGGCGGATAGGCTCCCCGGCAGCCAGAATCCGGTGCGGTAATGATGAATGGCTGAAATCTGTTCATTGATGAACACTGCCGTTCTAACCCACCCGGCCCATTCCGGAATCAGGTATGGAAAAGTGGGCGCCATCTCTTCAAATTCTCAAAAAAGTTCCACGCGATCTCCTGCATGCACCATTTCAAACGTGTTTTCGGCGGCCTCCATTCCCGCGGGTTTTGTATCGCCATAACGCCCATTGCTGCCTTCGCGCAAATTCCTTGCCCCGGAAATAAATTCGCTGTCATAATTAGCTTCCTGGCCACCACTTTCAGGAGATCAAAAACCATTCTTTTATCATGGTTTGGGATAGACCCTGCGATTCCTGGGCAGCACCGCCAGATTAACCAAATCTTCACTTTCACTTGACATTTAGTTGACGTCTGTTGTGCTAACTTCAGTTACAATCAGAAAATGAAAAAATAACGGAAACAGCATTGGGCAAAAGATTTCCGATATTCAAATAGAATAATCTTGACTTAATTTCAATCTTCAACGTGGGGGGAATCATTTAATGAAACCTAGTCTTTCATTAATAGCTGCTGCTTGTTGCCTTGTTTCGACTTCCTTATATGCGCAGGACAAGCAAACCGCGGGAGGCGCGGATGCTTCATCGTCAAAGGGCTATACCATAGACCTCTATGTCGATACCAAGACCAAGCAGATCTATGCAGAACCTGGAGAGGGGCGGGTACGCATGGGGTCTTTTGAAAAAGTATCGGATATGCCGAAAGCTCCCGCAAGCGCCGCTGGGGCTGTCCCGCCCGCTCCCACGAGCAGGGAGGGCGCGGTCGCCGCCACCGCAGCGGCAATTCCCGCGGGCACTGCCCCTGGTGCGCCAAAACCCGGTGGATTTGGATACTCGGATTGGGTGAAAGCAGACCCGTTCAAGCTGAACCTGAACGGCGATGGCAGCCAGTACATCAAACTCGGCATGCTTAACCAGGTTCAGTTGGCATACGAGCAGAACAACCCAGGATCGATGATTCAGAACCAGCCAGTGACCGACACAACCGAAGTCAGCTTGCGCCGGACCCGTCTGGTATTGCAGGGGCAGCTTACCGATAGAGTGTACTTTTACACGCAATACGGGATCAATAATTTCAACTTCATTGCTCAGCAGAATGACAACCGCCATATCGCGGCCATGCCCTACTTTCACGATGCCTTCACCGAGTTGCGCCTGACGCAGGGGCATCAGATGATTGCAGGCGGCGGCCTCTCGATGGCTAATGGACTATCGCGCTTCACTTCTCCCAGCGTCAGCACCATCATGACCCTGGATGTTCCTGTCGGGGCGCAGTACGCCACGGAAAGAACCCAACTCTTCAATAGAAACCTGGGAATCTGGCTTCGCGGCCAGATCAGCAAGTTCCGCTACCGGATAGCCGCGCAGGATTCGTTCCCCGTTACAACCGACGGACTAGCACAACCCGCTATTTCTCCAACAGTTTCGGATTTTGCCCAGGTTGGCCATAAGAAACAATATGGCGGCATGTTCTACTGGAACTTCTGGGATACGGAACCCATAACCAATGACTACATGCAAGGAACCTACCTGGGCAAGAAGGACATACTGAATCTCGAAGCCGGCTTCATCACCGAGAAAAATGCGATGTGGACCGGCACCAGTCCATCAACCGCCCAATATCACGACATGACCCACTGGTCGGTTGCCATGTTTCTGGACGCGGCGGTGGATAAGGTGAAGGAAACGGCGGTCTCCGCCTATATCGGTTACTTCGTTTATGATTATGGCCCGAATTATCTCCGGATGAACGGCAATGGCGCGAACACGGCCAATGGCCTTGGCGCAGGGGGAAGTTTCAATGGAGCAGGCAACACCTTCCCGATGTTCGGCACGGGGGAAGTGTGGTATGCCCAGTTCGGCTATCTGCTGCCCAAGGACCTGATCCCCGGGAATAACGGCCAGCTACAGATCTACACCTCCCTGTTGAGCGCAAACTACAAGCGGCTTCACGACCAGATGAATGTCTTCAACGGCGGCGTGAACTGGTTGCTGAAGGGCCACAACAGCAAGATCACCTTCGACTACCAGAACAGGCCTATTTTCAACTTCGACCCGATGGGCGACATCGTCAAAACCTCCAGCAGGGGACGTTTCGTACTCCAGTACCAAGTCGCCTTCTAGAAAGCTGACAGCAATCCCCTTCCACTGACCCCGAGCATGGCCTGACCTGGCCGTGCCGGGGTCAGGTTCTTTTTAGGCCTCCTTCCGCTTGAATTCGCAACAAACCTTGTTTCCTCTCTCCCGTATCTCCTCTTTACTTCCTTTGCGTTCGCGTCGCTATTCCTCCCTTCCAACCTATCTTTGCATGATTTTCGCACACTAAAGACTGACATGCGAACATGACCGATGGCCATAATCTTTGCCTCGCCGACCGAAAAGGAAAGTGACACTACTTATGGCGCCAAGCTTATCACACGAGACTGTTACTCAAACCTCCACACATATCTCACAGTTATTTCACCGATATCTTCCTTGCGTGAAAAAAATGTGAGTGCTCTTGCGAACAGAAACGGCTGAAGCAAAGCGTAGCATAAGCACAACGATTTTTTGCGCCAGCGGCGGACGAGATACGTGGAGTAAGCCGGCGATTGCCCCTCCGGCAGGAGATCACGCGATGAGCCAGAATGTCAGCGATTTTTTATTGCGGCGCCTGATGGAATGGGGAGTCCGGCGGATATTTGGTTATCCGGGGGATGGCATCAACGGCATCATGGGCGCGCTTAACCGCAAATCGCAAGAACTGGATTTCGTGCAGGTACGCCATGAGGAAATGGCCGCATTCATGGCCTGCGCGCACGCCAAGTTCACCGGGGAAGTAGGAGTTTGCCTCGCAACTTCGGGACCCGGCGCCATTCATTTGCTCAATGGCTTGTACGACGCAAAGCTCGACCACCAGCCAGTCGTTGCCATTGTAGGCCAGCAAAAACGTGCAGCGCTCGGCGGCAACTATCAACAGGAAATCGATCTCATTTCACTGTTCAGGGATGTAGCCCATGAATATGTGCATATGGTGACGACGCCCATGCAGATGCGCCACATCGTCGATCGCGCCATGCGCATTGCCCAGGCGGAGCGAAGCGTGTGCTGCATTATCATCCCGAACGATATTCAGGAGATGGAAGCGGAAAAACCTGGCCGCGAACACGGCACGGCGCATTCCGGCACCGGCTACGAGGCTCCCCGGATCGTGCCGAAAGCGGAGGATTTGCGCCATGCTGCCGATATATTGAATGCGGGCTCCAAGGTGGCGATGCTGGTCGGGGCAGGCGCGCTCAACGCCACCCGGCAGGTGCTCGAGGTTGCCGACCTTCTCGGCGCCGGCATTGCCAAGGCATTGCTGGGCAAAGCTGCCGTTCCCGACGAGCTGCCGTACGTGACTGGTTCCATTGGTCTGCTGGGTACCGAGCCCAGCTATGACATGATGATGGAATGCGATACGTTGTTGATGGTCGGTTCGAGCTTCCCGTATTCCGAATTCCTGCCGGAAGAAGGTCAAGCGCGCGGAGTTCAGATCGACATCAACGGACGCATGATGAGTATCCGCTATCCGATGGAAGTCAATCTCGTCGGAGATGCCGCGGAAACCCTGAACCAGCTTATCCCGCTATTGAAAAGAAAAGAAAATCGCCGTTGGCGCAGCGACATCGAAGAATATGTCCGCCACTGGTGGAAAACGATGGAGGCGCGCGCCATGGAGCCAGCTAATCCAATCAACCCGCAAAGGGTTTTCTGGGAACTGTCCCAGCGGTTGCCGGATAACTGTATTCTCACCTGCGACTCAGGCTCGTCAGCCAACTGGTATGCGCGCGACCTCAAGACCCGCCAGGGCATGATGGCTTCGCTCTCGGGAGGACTTGCGACCATGGGGCCCGGCGTCCCCTATGCCATCGCGGCAAAATTTGCCCATCCCGATCGCACGGCGATCGCGATGGTGGGTGACGGCGCCATGCAGATGAACGGGATGAACGAACTGATCACCATCGGCAAATACTGGCAGCGCTGGAGCAATCCCAATCTCGTCGTCATGGTTCTCAATAATCGGGATTTGAACCAGGTGACGTGGGAACAGCGGGCAATGGAAGGCGATCCGAAATTCCCGGCTTCGCAGGATGTGCCTAATTTCCCCTATGCCTCGTATGCGGAACTGATCGGCCTTCGCGGGCTTCGCGTCGATGAGCCGGAAAAAATTGGCGCTGCCTGGGACTACGCGATCCATGCTGACCGACCGGTAGTGCTTGAGGTCATTTCCGACCCCGATGTTCCACCGCTTCCGCCGCACATCACCTTCAAACAGGCGCGAGCCTATGCTTCGGCGATGCTCCATGGCGACCCCGACTCGGCAGGAATCATAAGGCAATCGATCAAACAGATTTTTGCGTGATCCCGCTAAACGGCAAACCGAATTCATCCTGCTTATGGAACAACGATTTCATCCTCGCATAGCCCCGGAAAACATGGGCCAAAGCCTTTCCGTCCTCCGGCCAGCTGCGGCACTGGCACTGGCATTGCCAAGCCCGGTGAATGCAGCGCAAGCAGCGGAAGCGCCCCTGAATTATTTCATGCGCAGCTATGGTCCAGCGTCCGAACCAACCATGTATCTTGGGTGGGTGCTCGCTGGCCTGTCAGTGATCATTATGCTGATTATCTCATTGCTCCTGATAGTGGCCTTGCTGCGCAATCGCCCTTCCATGGATATGCGAATGATCGGGCCCGAAAGTGGAGGATTAAGATGGATTTATATTGGTACCGGTATTTCAACGTTCATCCTCTTTGGGCTCGTCATCTATTCTCTGCTCGTACTCGATGCGGTCGCGAAACCTCCTTCGACCCCAGCCATCACCGTGACGGTAACCGGGTACGACTGGTGGTGGAGAATCGAGTATGAGCATGATGATCCCGAGCAGACTGTCACGACTGCCAACGAACTGCATATTCCCGTGGGCGAGCCTGTCCTCATCAGGCTCAAAAGCGCCGATGTCATCCACGCTTTTTGGGTGCCGACTCTCGCGGGGAAAACACAGATGATCCCAGGGCTGATAAACCAGCAATGGATTCAAGCCGACTCCCCTGGCATATATGCCGGCCAATGCGCGCAGTTTTGCGGTGCCGGCCATGCCCGCATGAGCCTCGAAGTGGTGGCAGAAAGTGCCGAGGATTTCGAAAGATGGCGAAACGCCCAGCGCCGCCCGGTTTCATCCCCTTTCAGGCCAGGCTCAACCGGCGAATTCGGACAGAGGCTGTTCATGGATCGCTGTGGGGGTTGCCATGCCGTCCGTGGTACCGATGCTGCGGGCCGGCATGCCCCGGATCTGACCCACCTCAATTCGCGCCGCTGGCTTGCAGCAGGACTGCTTCTCAATACGCCGGAAGATTTGATGAACTGGATCGTCAATGCGCAGCGGCTCAAGCCCGGATCGCGCATGCCGAGCATTGCATTATCGGAGACCGAGAAATCGGCTCTTTCCACTTATCTTTCAACCCTTGACTGAAAACACGCCCATGTCTGCCATAACACGTCCCCCCAGTGATAGCCGGCTGCGGCGTTCCCCGGACATCGGGCAAGCTCCTGTCGGCTCGGATGCGGAGATACGGCTTGCCGAAATATGGGAATCGCTCCCCGGATGGAAGGGTTGGCTTTCGACGGTGGATCATAAGGTCATCGGCCTGCGATATATCGTCACTGCTTTCGTTTTCCTGCTGATCGGCGGAATGGAAGCATTGATCATGCGTCTGCAACTGGCCGGCCCCAACCTGACGCTGTTGACTCCAGAGCAATACAATCAGCTCTTCACGATGCACGGCGTGACCATGATCTTTCTGTATGCGCTGCCCATATTATCCGGATTTTCGAATTATCTCTGGCCGCTGATGCTGGGCTCGCGCGATATGACTTTCCCGCGCCTCAATGCGCTCTCCTACTGGATTTTCTTGTTTGCCGGCATTTTCATGTATGCGAGCTTTCCGTTGGGACAGGCGCCGAATGCGGGATGGTTCAATTATGTACCTTATTCGGGCCCGATCTATAACACGGGCCCGAATATCGACGTTTTTGCGCTCGGCATGGTATTGCTTGGAGTATCCACGACGGTCGGATCGGTGAATTTCGTAGTGACCCTGTTCAAGATGCGGGCACCCGGAATGACCATCAACCGCGTGCCGATCCTGGTCTGGGGCACCCTGACCGCATCCGTAGCCAACCTGCTGGTCATTCCCTCGGTCAGCCTCGCATTCTTCCTGCTGTGGCTGGACCGCCAGGTCGGGACCCACTTTTTTGATGTGGCGAACGGCGGCAAGCCATTGTTGTGGCAACACCTGTTCTGGATTTTCGGCCACCCCTGGGTTTATGCCATCGTTCTCCCCGCGATGGGAATCGTGTCCGACGCATTGCCGACTTTCTGCCGCCGTCCGCTGGTAGGCTATGCATGGGTAGCGCTCGCCACCATGGCAACCATGCTGGTCGGTTTCGAAGTCTGGATCCACCACATGTTCGCCACCGGCCTGCCGGCGGTTGCCCTGTCGATCTTCGGCGCCGCCAGTTTCGTGATCTCCATCCCGAGCGCCGTGGCAGTGTTCGCCTGGATCGCGACGATCTGGCTCGGAACGCCCGTCTTCAAGACACCTTTTCTGTTTTTTGCGGGATTTGTCATCCTGTTTGTCATCGGGGGGCTGTCGGGAGTAATGACCGCCGCCGTACCGCTCGACTGGCAACTTAACGAAACCTATTTCATCGTCGCCCACCTGCACTACGTTTTGCTTGGAATCAATGTATTTCCAGTCGTAGGGGGCATCTATTACTGGTTCCCCAAATTCACCGGGCGCATGATGGATGAAAAAATAGGCAAGTGGAGCTTCTGGGTCATGTTCATCGGCTTCAATGCCGGATTTTTTCCCATGCATCTGGCGGGCCTGCTGGGCATGCCGCGAAGGATCTACACCTATTCATCCCGGATGGGGTGGGATACGGTAAATCTGATCACATCAATCGGCTCCTTCGTGTTCGCCATCGGCGTACTGATCTTCCTGGTCAATGTCGCGGTCAGTCTCCGGCGCGGTACCCGCGCGGGAAGCAATCCCTGGGATGCAGCTACCTTGGAGTGGTCCGTACCTTCCCCACCTCCAGCCTACAATTTTGCCGTGATTCCCCATATCGCCAGCAGGCATCCTCTTTGGGAGGATCGACTGAATGAGGGTGAAGGAACGGGTCAGTCCAGTCTGGAAAAAGGATACTTACTGATGGAAGGACGCGAAACGATCGGCACCTCCCCCATAGATGCCACTCCGGAGATCATCCTGAAAATGCCCGGCGATTCCGCCACTCCGTTCTTCGTCGGGCTATTTCTCTCACTCGCGTTCGCAGGCATGTTGCTCCACTGGTGGAGTTTTACGGGGCTGATGATACTTTCATGCATCATAGCGCTGATGGTATGGATGTGGCCGGAAAAAGCGCTGGCGCAACGAAGCCCGACGGATTCATCGCGAGAGGCCCATGTCTGAAGCAAGGCAATTGCTGGATCAGCCGCTGCCGGTAGGCAGCGAAGGTAAGCTTGCCGGCGGATGGTGGGGCATAGTGGCGCTGATCGTGACCGAAGGATCGCTTTTCGGATATCTCCTGTTCAGCTATTTTTACCTGTCCTCGCAAGCCGAGCGCCATTGGCCACCGGAAGGCCTGCCCAGCCTGCTTCTCCCCAGCATAAATACGGCGATTTTAATAGCAAGCAGTGTTTTTGTCTGGGCAAGCGAGTACTGCCTGGCACGCAAAAGAAAACGAGGAAGCGTGGTGATGATGTTAGTAGCAATCGTGCTGGGCGCCCTTTTTGTAGGAATTCAGCTTAAGGAATGGAGCAGCAAGACCTACGGCATGACTTCCGATCTCTACGGCTCGCTTTATTTCACAATCACGGGATTTCATATGCTCCATGTCGTGATCGGCCTCGTCATTCTTTTGCTCCTGCTTGCCTGGATTTCGTTCAGGTACTTTGACGAGAAACGCCATGCGGCCATCACTATAGGCGGAATTTACTGGCACTTTGTCGACGTGGTCTGGCTGTTCGTTTTTACAACCCTATACCTGTTCCCCTATATGTAGACACGGATCGGCATGGACAGGATTCATGAAATGAATGCTCGAAACACTTCCCCTATAACCGGGGAAAATCATGCTTAGAACCATTGTGAGCCTGTTTGGCGCGGCAGCGGCCTGGGTTGCTCAAATGTCCCTGAGCGAGCCCCTCGCAGCCTACGGATGCTATCCGCACGAAGCTCCGCTTCCCACTCCTCTCTGGGCCAGTCTTCCGGCTATCCTGATTACAATCAGCCTTGCCTGTCTGGCTGCCGGCCTGGTTTCCGGATATATCGCTCGGGGTTTATGGAAACAGGCCGGCACCGGGCATGCGATCGCTGCGGGGAGCGGTTCCTTCGATGGCGGCCAGGGACGATTCCTTGGGATACTGGGGCTGCTATCGAGTTTCGTCTTCATTATTGCAATCCTGTTTACCAGTTGCGCGGTTATCCTGGTATCGCCTTGCAGCCCCTGGGTTTAGCTTATGACAGTATGCAGCCCGCCAATGAATTCGTTTTACCGGGCCTTTGTCTGCCCGCTCGTCGCTACGCTGGCGCTCGCCTCAGCCTTTGCACAAGCTCAGGCAGCAGACCCGGAGACGATAGCGCGCGGCGCCTACCTGGCCAAGGCTGCAGACTGCGCGGGCTGCCATACAGCGGGACCAGGCCACCCGCCTTTCGCCGGCGGCCTGCCGATCAATTCCCCTTTTGGGGTCATCTATTCCACCAATATTACACCCGACCCGGTCACTGGCATCGGCCAATATAGTTATGCTGATTTCAGTCGCGCGGTACGCCAGGGCATCGCCAGGGATGGAAGGCGCCTTTACCCTGCCATGCCATTTGCATCGTTTGCAGCGGTGCTGGAAAGCGATATCGAGGCCCTATACGCATATTTCATGAGTGAGGTAAAACCTGTAAGGCACGCTCCACCGCAAACGAAACTGCCGTTTCCTTTCAACCAGCGCTGGACACTCTGGTTCTGGACGGCAGCGTTTGCGACGCAGGAACCATTCAAAGCCCGGCCCGACCGCAACAATCGATGGAATCGCGGTGCTTACCTGGTGCAAACTCTGGGCCACTGCGGAGCCTGCCACACTCCGCGCGGCCTGGCTTATCAGGAAAAAGCATACTCGGAAACCTCTCTGGATTACCTGAGCGGCGCGGTCGTTGATAACTGGTTCGCCGGGAACCTGACTGGCAACCAGGCATCCGGCCTGGGAAGATGGACCGAGAACGAAATCTCGGCCTTTCTCCAAACGGGCCACAATGAGCATACAGTGGCATTTGGCAGCATGGTTTTAGTGATCGGAAACAGTACTCAGCATCTCAGCGAGGAGGATTTGAATGCTATCGCGCACTATCTTAAATCGCTTCCGGCTAAAAAAGGACAAGCATCCTACAAGCCCCAGGCTCGGAAAACCGATATAGTTCTGGCGGGAACCGTGTCGGGTCCGTTTGAACCACCGGGCGCCGGACTTTATTCCGGTTTTTGCGCCAAATGCCATGAAAAGAGCGGTTTGGGCAAGGCTCCCAGGATTCCACGACTGGCTGGCAGCCCGATGGTGCTATCCGAAAATGGCACCTCTCTCATCCGTCTGGTATTGGAAGGGGGAAAAGGACCGGCAACCAGGCTAGGGCCGAAACCAAAAAAAATGCCGGGGTATGCAGCAGAATTGACTGATCGGGAGATTGCCGACGTACTGACGTTCATTCGCAACAACTGGGGTAACAATGCGTCGGCAATCACGGCTCGCGATGTATCCCTGCTCAGGGAAGAACTACGGCAATAAGTCATCGGCAATACGGCGCCCTAATATTTCCAGGGGATTTCCTCCTATATCTGCAACAAGGGATTCAGCCGTGCGATCGCGTCGCAAGCAGCCTTTCAGATACCAGTTCCTTGCGCACCACGATCAAAATTCCCATCATGCTCATCATCGCGCCATGAATCCAGAGGATTATTCCGCCGATTTGCTGATCCCCAACCGCGCTCAGCCCGTCTATTGCCCGGCCGCAAACCGTATAGACGGTATAGAGTTCCTGCGAGGCGAAAAAGATGATGGCCCCCAGTACAATCTGGGGTGGAACAACCGCCAGCATCATTGCAATCCGAGTCCACGGCGATAAATTCGGGGAAAACGGGGAGCGCCGGTTCAACACGAGACCCCAGAAAACCAAGCCGCTTACTATTACGCTCCAGTTCATGAAGCGATATAACCGCCAGTCGATCATCGCGGTGAAGTGAACTGGCGGCAGGAGCCAGAAGCCGATAACGCCGATGAAGAGCACGACTGCGACAAACGGATTGCATAAAACCCCTGCAGCAAAGGTAACCGGTTTCCACCGGGATGCCGCCACGAAAAACTTCCTCCCCTTTTCGGGCATGCCACTCGCAAGCAGAGGCAGGGGATGGCTCAATGCGATCAAAAAAGGCCCCAGATGATGCAATACGACATGCTGAAACCGATGAATGAAGAACTGATGCTCTGCATAATAATCGAGCTGGGTATGAGAAGCCAGATAGATCGCGGCAAGCCCGGCCCAGAAGGCGGCTTTTCGTCGAAATTCCGGTTCGTTTCTGGCACAACCTCTTGAAAATAGCACCGCCACGGCGCTGATCAGCACCACGAGGGCGGGCGATTCTTCCCAGGGAATGAACCAGTGCAGCAAGTCCATCGGTATGCCTTATAAGGATTTGCCTCTCCTGAAACTGCACAGGAAGCCCACGGCAACACTTCGGCTAATGCCCGGCCTTCAACAGGCGCCGGATATCTTCGGCCACGTCCTCGTCGGGATGAGATGATGTGGCGAGCAGACGTGCACGCCCTTGCGAATCGAAGATGTAGATAGCGTCTCCATGAGTAATGCCACCTCCGTTACCCGCTTTCGAGCGGGGGCGATAGGCAACCCGGTACCGCTTGGTAAGGCTCTGGATATCGGCCGGCGAACCCGTCAGTCCGACGGTCCGTTCCGCATCAAATTGCGTTATGTAACGACGTAATACCGGCGGACCATCATGCTCAGGATCAAGGGTGACAAACAGGATGCGGACACGATCGGCATTTTTTCCCAAAAGCTGCATTACATGCGCAAGGCGCGCCATCGAGACCGGGCATTCAGTCTTGCAACTCGTGAATCCGAAATACATGAGCAATGTGTAGCCGCCATAAGTTTTCGCCGTGGCGGCGCCCCCGTCATCAGCGGTCAACGTAAATTCCAGATCCGGCAGGTGCCCCGCGACCTCTTCCACGCGCCAATCTCCATGCGAAAAGCAACCGCTTATCAGGAATGCGGCCATCATCCCACAAATGCAGCGGCGAAGATGGAAGGCCTGTACACTGATCATCTGCTCGCGCTTGAACATAGTCCGTTTGCTTTGCAATCCGTTTTTTAGACATCTCGATTGCACCCGGGTTGCGAAAAGCCGCAGCGAGAAGAAAAATGAGCCGGGCGAACGCAATACCGGGGCTATTGCACAAATGGGGGAAACGCATTATATTTCTTTCATGAAGCAGACCAGCTGCATTTTCCCCTCGCGAGTTTCACGCAATCACATGCTTTCGGCACGTCCGCTGCTGCGCTTCGCGCGCTAACGACCTCATTTTTCCTTCTCCTCCGCTTGTTATTCCGCAGAATCTGCGTAGGTTCTGTATTTCAGTCTCACAGTTCGAGTATTCTTTCTCAAACGGAGAAACCAGTGAAAGACCATCTCATTATTTTCGATACGACCCTGCGCGATGGCGAGCAGAGTCCGGGCGCATCCATGACCAGGGAGGAAAAAGTCCGTATTGCGCGACAGCTGGAGCGCATGCACGTCGATGTCATCGAAGCCGGTTTTCCCGCCGCTTCCAATGGCGATTTCGAAGCGGTGAAAGCGGTGGCCGACGTAATCAAGGACAGCACGGTATGCGGCCTCGCGCGGGCGACAGAAGCGGATATCAGGCGCGCGGGCGAGGCGCTGCTGGGCGCGTCTTCATCCAGGATCCATACTTTTATCGCGACCTCGCCCATACACATGGAAAAAAAGCTGCGCATGACACCCGGCCAGGTAATAGAACAAGCGGTAAAGGCGGTAAACTGGGCTCGTGAGTACACGGATGATGTGGAATTTTCACCGGAAGATGCCGGCCGCTCGGACATCGCCTTCCTATGCCAGGTACTGGAAGCAGTCATTAATGCCGGCGCAACCACCCTGAATATACCCGACACCGTTGGCTACACCATGCCGGAGCAATTCGGCAGGCTTATCCATACCTTGCGCGAGCGCATCCCGAATGCCGACAAAGTGGTATTCTCGGTGCACTGCCACAATGATCTGGGACTGGCGGTCGCCAATTCTCTGTCCGCGGTGATGAATGGCGCACGGCAGGTGGAATGCACGATAAATGGTCTTGGGGAGCGGGCAGGCAATGCTGCGCTGGAAGAAATCGTGATGGCCGTCCGGACGCGCCAGGATTATTTCCATTGCGACAGCAAGGTCGATACTGTCCATATCGTTCCCGCCAGCAAACTCGTATCGGGCATTACCGGGTTTCCCGTGCAGCCGAACAAAGCCATCGTCGGCGCAAATGCCTTTGCCCATGAGTCCGGCATACACCAGGACGGCGTGCTGAAGCATCGCGAGACCTATGAAATCATGCGTGCAGAAGATGTCGGCTGGGGAGCGAACAAACTATTGCTCGGAAAACATTCCGGGCGCAACGCGTTTCGCACCCGCCTGGCGGAGCTTGGCGTCGAGCTGGACTCGGAAGAAATGCTGAATGTCACCTTCGCACGGTTCAAGGAACTGGCCGATAAGAAGCACGATATTTTCGATGAAGATCTGCACGCCCTGGTTTCCGATGATGCGGTAACGCTGCATGAACACTACAAGCTGGTTTCGCTGACGGCGCATAGCGAAACAGGCGAGACACCTGAGGCAATAATAGTCATCTCCGAGGAAGGCAGGGAGTCCAGAGCGGAATCCGAGGGAAGCGGCCCGGTAGATGCCGCGTTCCGGGCCATTGAAAAAATCGTGGTCAGCGGGGCCGAGTTGCAGTTGTTTTCGGTCAACGCCATTACCAGCGGTACCGATTCTCAAGGAGAAGTCACGGTCCGATTACAGAAATCCGGGCGGATCGTGAATGGCAGTGGCGCAGATACCGATATCGTGGTGGCTTCCGCCAAAGCTTATCTCAGCGCGCTCAACAAACTGCACAGCAAGCTGGAGCGAGCGCATCCTCAGGTATAGGAAACCTCGAAATCAATCCCCTGGGAACGGGAATCCTGGGGGTGCACGAAAGACGACGACGCGAATGTTGCGGGGAGGGGGGCCTCTTCCGAAGGAAGATGCAATTTGACGCGATCTGGTTTGCCCGGCGCCGCTCGATCCCGTGCCGACTGACAATGTAGCGACTCATGAAATCGTCCCAACCTCTTGATTTCCTGCGTTATCTTCTCGCACGCTTCCTTCAACACAACTGCGCGGAGGTCGCGGCCAGTCTTACCTTTACCACCCTGCTTTCGCTGGTGCCATTGATCGCCATCGGGCTATCCTTCGTAGCCGCGTTTCCCGCGTTCGCGGATTATTCCACCCAGATCAAAAACTTCATTCTCGACACCATGGTGCCCGAAGCGGCTAATAAGGTGATCGCGGTCTACGTGCAGCAGTTCGCCGACAACGCGATTCGCCTCACCGCCATCGGGACCGCCTTTCTGGGAGTGACTGCCCTGGCTTTGATGCTGACCATCGACAAGTCCCTCAATGCCATCTGGAGAGTAACGCGGCTGCGTCCGTTGCTGCATCGTTTGCTCATTTACTGGGCTACGCTCACGATAGGACCGCTGCTGATTGGCGCGAGCCTGTCTCTCACTTCATGGGTGATGAGAATGTCCATGGGGCTGACCCAGAACATTCCGGGGATAAATGGCGCGCTTCTGCAACTGGCTCCTCTGGTCCTGACAAGCATCGCATTCTCGATTCCCTATCTTATCGTACCCAACAGGCGGGTTTCCTGGCGCCACGCGCTAGCCGGAGGCGTTACCGCGGCAGTGGGATTCGAAGCAATGAAACGTGGATTCGCATTTTATATTACCCATTTTCCCACCTACCAGGCAGTGTACGGGGCATTCGCCACCATTCCGATCTTCCTGCTATGGATCTATCTCTCCTGGCTCATGGTTCTGCTGGGGGCGGTAATCGCTGCCTCGCTATCGAGCTGGCGATTTCAAAAATGGCAGCCGGACCCGACAGGCCCGGGCAGGCAGTTTATCGACGCCCTGCGACTGCTGGAAGTCCTCGGGGAAGCCTTCCGGAATGGCGCCGTGGAAACCTATGGCAGTTTGCATAAGCGCCTCTCTCTGACTTTCGAAGACATGGAGCAGATGCTGGATCTGATGAGTCGCGCCAATCTGGTCAGGCAGGTGAAGAGCGGAGGGTGGGTCCTGATACTTGATCCAGCAAGGATCACGGTGGCCGACATATTCCATCTGTTCACCTTCCGGTCGGCTGCGGCGCGCACGGCAGCCGAAGATAATGCGAAGCTCGAATTGCTGCTCGATGATATTGCGGCTGGAATCGATGAAAAAATGAACTTGCCACTGTCGCAGCTTTTCAGCGAAAACAATACTCCGGAATCGCCATTGCCGCCTCCGCCACCCGATGGGATAGAATTGAATCCACCCGCCAAGACTCCAGAAGTTGCTGAGACCGCCCATAGATAAAGCAAATGCTACGCCTGTTCGCTGTATCATCCTTGTTGCTATTGCTGTCTTTTGGTGCACAGGCACAGGGATTCACTTTCACCGATACTTCCGGCAAAAAACTCACCCTTTCCGCCTACAAGGGGAAATGGGTGCTGATCAATTTCTGGGCTACCTGGTGCCCTCCCTGCCTCAAGGAAATACCTGATCTGGTCTCGCTTTATGAAAGCCGGAGAGACGTGGTTGTGATTGGAATAGCGATGGATTATCGAGATCCGAAAACAGTCATGAAGTTTGTCAAATCTCTCTCCATCTCCTACCCGATCGTACTGGGCGACAGGAGAGTCGCTGCCCAGATCGGCCCCGTATCGATGCTTCCCACCACCTATCTATTCGACCCGCACGGGCAGCCCGCAGCCTATAAGGTGGGACTTGTTTCCCGCGCCGACCTGGAGGACTTCATGCGGGAGTATTCGCCTTCGCCGCGGAACGGCAGGCCGGACGGAACCCCGCAGGGAAAGGGAAAACAGAAATAAGGCGTGGATTACGCAGATGGGTACACTGCATCCCCAGGTGAAAACGGAAAAAGCTGAACGTATTCAGCTACTCAGGACTTCCTTTATGAATGCGACGATTTCCTCAACCGCAACGGCCTGGGATTGGCTATCCCGGCGCCCCCGGTATTCGACGTTGCCTTCCTTGAGGCCACGCTCCCCGACCACGATGCGATGCGGAATGCCAATCAATTCCATATCGGCAAACATGACGCCAGGACGATCATCACGGTCGTCCAGCAAAACTTCGATGCCTGCATCGGAAATATCCGTGTACAATTTTTCCACTTCGCTTCTCACCAGCGCGCTTTTCTTCATGCCTATCGGGATAAGCGCAACCTGAAACGGCGCCATTGCAGCGGGAAAAATAATGCCGCGCTCGTCATGATTTTGTTCGATGGCGGCTGCCACGATGCGTGACACGCCTATCCCGTAGCAACCCATTTCCATCGCTCGCGGCTGGCCGGATTCATCGAGAAAGGTTGCCTTCATTGTTTCCGAATATTTTCTGCGAAGCTGAAAAATGTGCCCCACCTCGATGCCGCGGCAGATTTCCAGCTCCCCTCTGCCGTCGGGCGAGATATCCCCTGGAATCACGTTCCGGATGTCGAAAACATGATTGGGTTCTTTTACATCACGACCGAAATTCACGTTGATGAGATGATAGCCTTCCTCATTCGCGCCACACACGAAATTACCCATCGGCGCCACGCTGCGGTCCGCAACGAGAGGAAGCCGCAATCCCGCGGGACCGATATACCCAGGGACACAGCCGAAATTGGCGAGAATTTCCTGTTCGTTCGCCAACCGGAAATCGGAAAGAAGCGAAATCTTGCGGGTTTTCGTTTCATTCAGGCAATGATCTCCCCGCAACAGCAAGAGAACCATTTTTCCATCCGCGATCACAGCCAGGGTCTTGACGGTTTTTTCCAGCGGAACCCGGAGAAAATGCGCGACTTCTTCGCAAGTTCTGGCGTCCGGCGTTGCCACCTTCTCCATCATGCCGTCCGCCATATCCCTTGCCTCTGCGGGTGGCTGCGCCTCGGCCATCTCGATATTGGCGGCGTAATCCGAGTCAGGGCAGAAGGCGATTGCATCTTCCCCCGATTCCGCCAGTACGTGGAACTCGTGGGAACCGGTTCCACCTATTGCCCCGGTATCGGCTGTGACCGCACGAAATCCCAGCCCCAGACGGCTAAATACCTCGCTATAGGCGCGGTGCATTTCCAGGTATGTTTCCTCCAGGCTGGAAATATCGGCATGGAATGAGTAAGCGTCCTTCATGATAAATTCGCGTGCGCGCATGACGCCGAAACGAGGCCGGATCTCATCGCGAAATTTGGTTTGTATCTGGTAGAAAGTCAAAGGCAACTGCCGGTAGCTCTTTATTTCCCTGCGAGCGATATCTGTTATGACCTCTTCATGCGTGGGGCCAAAACAGAAATCGCGGTCATGCCTGTCCTTGATCTTCAGCATCTGCGGACCAAACACATCCCAGCGGCCGCTTTCCTGCCACAATTCCGCGGGCTGGACGGCGGGCATCAGAAGCTCGACGGCTCCACTCCGGTCCATCTCCTCTCTGATGATGTTTTCCACCTTGCGCAGGACCCTCAAGCCCAGGGGCATCCAGGTATAGAGCCCGCTACCGAGCCGCTTGATAAGGCCGGCACGCAGCATCAGCTTGTGGCTGACCAGTTCCGCTTCGGCAGGCGCTTCCTTGAGAGTGGAAATAAAGAACTTTGATACGAGCATGATGTGTCCTGTTATGTCCTGTACTTGTCGATACTCCGCTGCTTCGAAAACGCGGTGGCTTGTTTTCCATGAAAAGATGATTTTATCCGTCGGCACAGAAAACCGCTTCCAAAAGGGGCGGCTGGTAGCGCCTTGCGGTGTCTTCCCGTCATATTATCGCTTATAAATCCACCGTACCTTAAGGAGGCGCTGAATAAATCCTCGCTGAGCACGTTGCTGGTAAAATCGGGATGATCATAAGGCGCGCGACGAAGGTCGTAGCCGGGACTACGATGCCAGGGAGTGCTGCGCCATGGCTCCCCGGAGCTTCGCCCGAGGGGCCCCGCAGAGCGGGGATCTGGCAGCGGCGGAGATGCCAGAGCGCGCCAAAATATACATGGGGAGCCAGCAGCCCGCTACGGGGTCGCATCTTCCTTCGGAAGACACTGCTTTGCCCTGCGCGGTCGCACCATTCGCGTCGTCGCCTTTCGCGCATCCCATCTCGCAAAGCCACCACCGCGCCAGCGGAGATTTGTTCAGCGCTTCCCCAGATCAAAACAGCCCCGAATCATTCAGCGTCACTCGAGTCGCGTGTCTGCCCGCGCAGGTATGCGCCTGCACCGCTGCGAACCGGGGACTGCGGGCAATGGTTCTGCCAGAAAACGGTCTTCCCCCGCGCATCGCTAAAATCTCATGTCAGCTTTCAATCTGGGATAAAATGTGGAAAAATTTATCCTGTGCTTATTAAGATAAGATCGGTTGAATGGGTGATTCGCATGATTGACCGTAGTGGATATCGCTCAAATGTCGGCATCATCCTGCTGAACTCGAAGAATGAGGTCTTCTGGGGGAAGCGCATCAAACAGGATTCCTGGCAGTTTCCCCAAGGCGGCATCAAGCCTGGCGAGAGCCCTGAACAGGCAATGTATCGGGAATTGACGGAAGAGGTCGGCTTACACCCATACCATGTTGAAATCATCGGGCGCACCAGGGACTGGTTGCGCTATGATGTCCCCGATCAATGGATCAGGCGCGACTGGCGAGGAAATTACAAGGGCCAGAAGCAAATATGGTATTTGCTGCGGTTGCTCGGGCGCGATTGCGACGTGTCGCTGCGAACCAGTGTCCGGCCTGAATTTGATGCATGGCGCTGGAATCAGTACTGGGTAGAGCTGGAATCCGTGGTGGAGTTCAAGCGCCAGGTCTACAAACAGGCTCTCACGGAATTGGCGCGCTTGCTCAACCGCCCGCCCTTCGGCAGGAATGGCTATGGCCAAACTGCTCACACTGACAAAGAACGGATTGCAGCAACTCCTACCAAGCAGGGAGAATAGCGGTGCCGAACTTCTTTTCGCCTATCGGCTGGTGGAAAATCCCCCCATTTCCGGCAAGATGCCATGGGCATGCCTAGATCCTGGATGGGGGGTGATCGGTTCGCTCACTGTATTCCGCCTGAAGTCCGGCTTTACGATTCCAAACCAGATTCCTGCGGCAGGAACTGCGTTCTGAACCGGATGATGCTTTTTCGTTTTGGTCGCGGGCAAAGGGAAACCTTCTCGTGTACCCTCCTTCAGATCGCCGCTTCCTTATGCAGATGTTATCAGGCGTAATCGGCTGCGCCATTACAGCCGTGTTTTTGGGGGATAAACAATGATAATGCGGGCATTAATCGTATCGCTGCTATCGGTGGGAGCGGTTGCCATTCCAACCGCAGCATTTGCTGAAGAACCCATTCAGCCCATCACAGCCGCCAAGCCGAAGAATGAAAAGATGGTGGAACTCGGCAAGATGCTCTTTTTTGATCCACGCCTTTCCAAATCAGGCTTTATATCGTGCAATTCATGCCACAACCTGAGCATGGGGGGTACGGATAATCTGCAAACTTCCATCGGACACAACTGGCATCAGGGTCCCATCAATGCGCCGACAGTCTTGAATTCCAGCATGAATCTCGCGCAATTCTGGGACGGCCGCGCCAAGGACCTGAAAGAGCAAGCTGGCGGCCCGATCGCCAACCCCGGAGAAATGGGCTTTACGCATGAACTCGCGGTAGGTGTCCTGCAGTCCATGCCGGAATACCGCACCCGCTTCAAACAATTATTCAATAAGGATAAAATCGATATCGGCATGGTAACCGACGCCATTGCGGCTTTCGAGGAAACTCTCGTCACGCCGGATTCCCGTTTCGACAAATGGCTGAAGGGTGACAAGCAGGCCATAAACCAGACCGAGCTTGATGGCTACAAATTGTTCAAGGAAAGCGGCTGCACAAGCTGCCACAACGGCGCGGCCGTGGGTGGCGGCTCCTTTCAGAAATTCGGCATCCATGAACCATACAAGACTACCAACAAGGCGGAAGGCCGGTTTGCCGTCACGGGGAAAGATGCAGACCGTTTCATGTTCAAGGTGCCCACGCTTAGAAACGTAGAACTGACCTATCCGTATTTTCATGATGGCGCCGCAGCAACCCTGGAAGAAGCGGTGGATACCATGGGCCGTCTACAGTTGGGACGCAAGTTCACGAAAGATGAGAATGCAAAGATCGTCGCGTTCCTGAAAACGCTGACGGGAAAGCAGCCTGAGATAACGCTGCCAATTCTCCCCCCGTCCGTGAAAGACACGCCCAAACCCAAGCCATTCGGATAATAATCAGCATGCCGCACCTGCTGGCTTGATCTCCGCCCGGATTGCCTGCCTTGCAATCCGGGCAGGTTTATGCCTGAATGGCGCAGCCAGCATTCCGCCAAGCATTAAGGGGGGAAAGGATCGGATGGTTTCCCTCCTGCTTTCAAAAATACCCTATCGCGTTTTTTACTCCCTCTGAGCCCCCACGCCAGCAAGGGATTTGTTCAGAGGTTCCTTAGTCCGAGAATATGGATTTACTCTTGAAAATCAAGTAGAGTTATCTTTTGAATAATTACAATGCGGAGCCACTTATGAGCGCAAAAGGGCAATTGTTACAAGACCCGTTTCTGAATACTTTGAGGAAAGAACATATTCCCGTATCGATTTACCTTGTCAATGGTATCAAGCTTCAGGGTCATATCGATTCCTTTGATCAGTATGTGGTACTGTTGAAAAATACCGTCACGCAGATGGTATACAAGCACGCAATCTCTACCGTGGTTCCCGCGAGAGCTGTCTCGATTCCATTTGAGGTGCCTGGCACAACTGATGCTTGATCACCCCACCGGCAACCTGGCCAGCGCGAACTCCGCCGTACTGGTCAATCTCGATTTCAGCAGTAGTGGGCATGCTGAAAGTCTGAACGAGTTGCGGCAGCTGGCCTCCAGCGATGCACTCGAAATTTCCGCCGTTGTTCACGGTAAACGGGTCCGGCCCGACCCGGCGCTATTTGCCGGAACCGGCAAGATCGATGAAATAGCCTGGACACTGGAACAAACCGGTGCGTCGCTGGTTATTTTTAATCATGATCTTTCTCCCGCGCAGCAGCGAAATCTGGAGCGGCGCCTTGAATGCCGGGTGATTGATCGCACCAGCCTGATCCTGGATATTTTTGCTCAACGCGCCAAAAGCCACGAAGGCAAGCTGCAGGTCGAATTGGCGCAACTCGAGCATCTCGCCACCCGGCTGGTGCGCGGATGGACTCACCTCGAACGTCAAAAAGGCGGTATCGGCTTAAGGGGGCCGGGCGAGACGCAACTGGAAACAGACCGCAGGCTGCTGGGGAAACGCGTCAAGCTCCTCAAGGAGAAGCTTTCCAAATTCGAGCGTCAGCGTGGGCTGCAGCGCCGCTCCCGCCAGCGGGCGGATGTCATGGCAGTCTCCATCGTCGGCTACACCAATGCGGGCAAGTCGACCCTCTTCAATAGCCTGACCCGTGCCCGGGCGTATGTGGCTGATCAGCTATTCGCAACGCTCGATGCTACAAGCCGCAAATTGTTCATTCCCGATCAGGGTCCAATAGTCATATCGGATACGGTGGGCTTCATCCGTGACTTGCCCCACACGCTGGTTGCCGCCTTTCGCGCCACCCTGGAAGAAACCGTGCAAGCCGATGTGTTGCTGCACGTGGTCGATGCGGGAAATCCGGACCGTGAGCAGCAGATTGAGGAAGTAAACAAGGTTTTAAGGGAAATCGGCGCTGATAACATCCCGCAAATACTGGTATTTAACAAGATCGACCTGGGCAATTTATCACCGGGAGGGGCGGGGTATCGGCGGGATGAATATGGTAGAATCGTGCAAATTCGGCTGAGTGCGAAAACCGGCGAAGGACTGGAGCTTGTCAAGGTCGCGCTGTCGGAAACCATGAAACAGCGCAAGGACCGCTTAGCAGCAGTTGGCGAATATTCCTGACTTGGCCTTGAGCAGGTTCTCTACGATTCCTTATTCTGTCTCAATGATGATCTATAAGGTTTCCTTGCGCCACTTTCATGATTTGCACGGCCTGATGGCTGTGTCTATATAAACAGAAAATGGGATTATCATGGGCTTAAACGATCCCCAGTGGGGAAGAAAAAAAGGTAATTCCGGTCCACCTGATCTGGATCAATTGTGGCGCAACTTCAACAAGAAACTCAACAATCTTTTTAAACGCAAGATTGGCGGCAACCGCCCGGGCGGCACGGACGGACCCGAAAGCGGAAGTCCCAGGCGTTATGGAAGCAGCATCGGGCTGCTCGCCGGGCTGCTTCTGCTTATGTGGATTTCGAGCGGATTTTACATCGTGAACGAAGGCCAGCGGGGGATCGTCCTCCGTTTCGGAAAATACGTGGAAACCACCCAGGCGGGGCTGCGCTGGCATATGCCGTATCCCGTGGAAGTGGTGGAAACCGTCAATGTCAGCCAGGTGCGAACGGTGGAAATAGGCTATCGCAATAATGTGAGAAGCAAGGTATTGAAGGAATCGCTGATGCTGACTGACGATGAAAATATCATCGATATCCAGTTTGCCGTCCAATATATCCTCAAGAACCCGGAAGAATTCCTGTTTACCAACCGGGAGCCGGAAAACGCCGTCCTTCAGGCAGCCGAGACAGCCATACGTGAAATCATAGGTAAAAGCAAAATGGACTTCGTGCTCTATGAAGGCCGCGAGCAGGTAGCGGCAAAAGCAACTCAACTCATGCAGGAGATACTCGACCGCTACAAGATCGGCATTGCCATCAGCAAAGTAACCATGCAAAACGCCCAGCCCCCGGAACAGGTTCAAGCGGCATTCGATGATGCCGTCAAAGCAGGGCAGGACAGGGAACGGCAGAAAAACGAGGGGCAAGCCTATGCCAATGACGTCATTCCCAAGGCCAAGGGTAACGCGGCCCGCCTGCTGGAAGAGGCGGAAGGGTACAAGCAAAGGGTGGTAGCCAACTCGGAGGGTGATGCAAGCCGTTTCAAGCAGGTCCTTGTCGAGTATAACAAGGCTCCCGGCGTAACACGGGACCGGCTCTATCTCGACATGATGCAGCAGGTATTTTCGAGCACCAGCAAAATCGTTGTGGACCAGAAAAGCGGAAGCAATCTGCTCTACCTGCCGCTGGACAAGCTGATACACATGAGCGGCTCTTCATCGTCATCCGCACAGACACTTGACATGCCATCCGCACCCCCACAAGAGTCCCAGCCCGACACCGCGGCTCGCACGCGAGAAGCATTCAGGGGCCGTGAACGGGAGACAAGATAAGTGAAAAACTATACTTCAGGGATACTCGTTGCTCTCGTCGCAATTTTCCTTATCGCGAGTTCATCCCTCTACATCGTCGATCAGCGGCAACAGGCTATTCTGTTTCAACTCGGCGAGGTCGTCGATGTAAAGACCTCGCCAGGCCTGTATTTCAAGATTCCCCTGGCCCAGAACGTGCGCTATTTTGACTCCCGTATCCTGACAATGGATACCGCCGAGCCGGAGCGATTCATCACTTCCGAAAAGAAGAATGTGCTGGTGGATCTCTTCGTGAAGTGGCGTATTGTCGACGTGAAGCAATACTACATCAGCGTGCGTGGAGATGAGATGCTGGCGCAGACACGTCTTTCGCAGACGGTAAATTCCAGCCTGAGAGACGAGTTTGGTAATCGCACAGTACATGATGTCGTATCTGGCGAACGCGACAAAATAATGGAGATCATGCGCCAGAAGGCGGATGCGGACGCGCGCAAGATCGGCGTGGAGGTGGTGGATGTGCGGCTGAAGCGGGTAGACCTGCCGCAGGAAGTGAGCGAGTCGGTTTACCGTCGCATGGAGGCAGAGCGCAAACGTGTGGCAAATGAGCTACGCTCCACCGGCGCAGCGGAGTCCGAGAAAATTCGAGCCGATGCGGACCGGCAACGTGAGGTTATCCTGGCGGAAGCCTACCGGCAGGCACAGGAGATAAAGGGGGAAGGCGACGCCAAGGCTTCGGCGATCTATGCCGGCGCTTTCCAGCCTAATCCTGAATTCTATGCGTTTTATCGCAGCATGGAAGCTTACAAGCAGAGTTTCAAGAACAAGAGTGACATGATGGTTCTCGAACCCAACTCGGAATTTTTCAAGTATATGAAGAACCCAGGCCGGGGATCAAAGTAGCCCATAAGAGCGGGCTCTGGCTGGTCCGGCCGCTCGGTTCAACGCGGGGAAAGCTTGCATAGAAAAACAACAAAGCCGAGTGCCTGCCGAGATTGAATCTGATGTGGGACATTTTTTTCATGGCGTTTGCACTCATGCTCGTATTGGAAGGACTCCTTCCCTTCCTGATGCCGGGCGTATGGCGTGACACCTTCCAGAAACTGACCGAAATTGGCGACAACCATATACGCTTCATTGGCCTGACCTCCATGCTTGCGGGGCTGTTGCTGCTTTACCTTGTCAAGTAGTCACACTCGCGCGTTTCTCTCAGATTTAGCCAAAACACCCCGATATGCGTGAGTGGATTCTTCCCGAATACATAGAGGATATCCTCCCCGCCGAGGCGCTGCATATCGAGCACATGCGCCGCCGTGTCCTGGACTGCCTATTGGTTCATGGTTATGAACTGGTTGGCCCCCCGCTTCTGGAATTTGTCGAATCCTTGCTCACTGGCAGTGGAGGCGATAGTGATTTGCAAATGTTCAAGGTGGTGGATCAATCGAGTGGCCGCATGATGGGACTTCGCGCCGATATGACCCCCCAGGTGGCACGCATCGACGCGCACCTGCTTAACCGCAAGGGTGTTACCCGCCTTTGCTATGCAGGGAGTGTGCTCCACAGCATGCCTTCGGGGCTAACTCGAACCCGGGAACCACTGCAAATTGGAGCGGAACTTTACGGTCACAGTGGCCTTGAAAGCGATATGGAGATCCAGCGGCTCATGCTGGAGTCTCTCGCTATTGCCGGCGTGGGAAAAATTCATCTCGATCTCGGCCATGTAGCGGTATTCAGGGGCTTGGTCAAGGGAGCGGGCATACCGACTGAATCAGAGGCTGAATTATTTCGTGCGTTGCAGGCGAAAGATCACCATGCGCTCGGGAACCTTTGCGGCCGCCTGGATAACATCGACATGCAGGTGCGGCAAGGGCTGCTAATTTTGCCCGATCTCTACGGCGACGAGAAGATACTGGAACTCGCAAAAAAAGCGCTGCCTCCCTATCCCGACATCATCAAGGCGCTCGACGAGCTGCAGTTGATGGGTTCCCAACTGAAAGCTATCGTGGATACGCTGGCTTTTGATCTTTCGGATTTGCGTGGTTACCACTATCACAGCGGACTCGTATTTGCCGCATATACTCGCAATTGCTCGAATGCCATCGCCTTGGGCGGACGTTATGACGAGGTGGGTAAAGCGTTTGGGAGGGCGCGGCCGGCGACCGGCTTCAGCATGGATCTTCGGGAATTGTCGGGGCTGGTTCAGCGCGATCTTTGCCCTAAAGGCATTCTGGCGCCCTATCCCGCGGGGAACAGCGCGCTGGAGGGAAAAATCGAGCAGCTTCGGAGTGAAGGGAGCGTGGTGATAGTCGAACTACCCGGCCATGAGCAAACGCAGGAGACGTTCAACTACGATAGAAGGCTGGTATTGCGGGACGGCGAGTGGGTAATAACCGAGATTTAACGCTCGATGAAGATTAGCAGGAGGGATAGTTCACGATGAAAGTTTTTCCCGGTATTGTTTTCCGGAACAGCGCTGGTCCATTTTTGAATTGACAGATATGGCTAAAAATGTAGTGGTCGTGGGAACCCAATGGGGCGATGAAGGCAAGGGTAAGATCGTGGACTGGCTGACAGATCATGCCGGGGGGGTGGTGCGTTTCCAGGGCGGCCATAATGCCGGCCATACCCTGGTTATCGGTGGCAAGCAAACGGTGCTGCATCTTATCCCTTCCGGAATTCTGCGAGCCGACGTGGCATGTTATATCGGAAATGGCGTAGTCGTTTCTCCCCAGTCTTTGCTGGACGAGGTTGACATGCTGGAGCAGGCAGGGGTCGATGTGCGCCGCCGCATGAGCATAAGCGAGGCCTGTCCGCTTATTCTTCCTTGTCATGTGGCGCTCGACAATGCGCGTGAAACCGCCAGAGGGGCAGATAAAATCGGCACGACCGGCAGAGGTATCGGTCCCGCATACGAGGACAAGGTGGCGCGCCGGGCTGTTCGGCTGCAGGATTTATTTCATCGCGACCGGTTTGCGGCCAAGCTGGGCGAAATCTTGGACTACCATAACTTTGTACTGAAAAATTACTTTCAGGTACCCACAGTAGATTTTCAGGAGACCATGGATAGCACGTTGTCATTGGCGGAACGTATCAAGCCCATGGTCGCCGATGTGCCGCACCTGCTTTTCGAGGCGAACAGGAACGGCACCAACCTGCTATTTGAAGGTGCGCAGGGGACGCTGCTGGACATAGACCATGGAACCTATCCCTTTGTCACCTCGAGTAATTGCGTTGCGGGCGCGGCAACAACCGGCAGTGGCATAGGTCCCCAGATGCTGCATTACGTGCTGGGCATCACAAAAGCCTATACTACCCGCGTGGGGGCCGGTCCCTTCCCCACCGAGCTGGACAATGAAGTGGGAAGGCATCTTGCAAAGAGAGGGAATGAATTTGGTTCAACCACCGGACGCCCGCGGCGCTGCGGATGGTTTGATGCAGCGGCTTTGAAACGGTCCATTCAGATCAACGGTGTGTCCGGGCTTTGCATTACCAAGCTGGATGTGCTGGATGGAGTGGAAACATTAAGGATAGGTATCGGTTATCGATCGATGGGCAATAACCGGGAAGAAAGGCACAGCAGCATCCTCCCATTCGGTGCGGAAGAGTTGGCTGGTTGCGAGCCTGTTTACGAGGAAATGCCCGGATGGACAGGCAGTACCGTGGGAGTAAGGGATCTCAAGCAACTGCCTCAAGCCGCGCAAAGTTACCTGAGACGTATAGAAGAGGTATGCGAAGTGCCGGTGGATATGATATCCACCGGGGCTGACAGGGAAGAAACGATCGTACTCCGGCATCCTTTTGAATAGGTCTCCCATGCACCAGCAAAGCCAGTGGAACCTGAGAATTGCCAGCTGGCACACCGATAGGATGGCGTTGCATGCGGTACGTGAAGCCGTATTTATCCGGGAACAGCATGTCGCTCCCGAGCTGGAGTGGGATGAATTTGACACGCATTGCATACACGTGCTGGCAACGAATGCGGTGGAAGGCGCTATCGGCACTGGAAGATTGTTGGCGAATGGGACGATCGGCCGCATGGCGGTGCTGAAGGCATGGCGCGGCAAGGGGGTAGGGCGAGCGATCCTCCTCCGGCTGATGGGAGAAGCAAGAAAGCAGCACCTGCAGCAGGTCGCCTTACATGCACAGTTGCACGCCAGGGAATTTTATCGAAAGTTCGGCTTCGAAACCAAGGGAGAGGAATTCATGGAAGCGGGAATTCCTCATATCAGAATGATATTGAAGCTCTGCGGCAGAGTTGAATGAGCTGTTGCGCAAAATTAAAGGCGCGGGTTAACTCAACCTAAAATGGCAACATGAAATCGAGCGACAACACAACCTGGTCCTTGCGGCCCCCGAAAGGCCGGTATGTAGCGCCATGCATCGCGTCAACGTTATCGTACCGGACGTTCGGACGAACGTTGAACTGCTGTGCCGGTTTCCAGTCCAGCTTGAGTGTCTTTGCCGCTTTCCAGTTCATGCCTACCGTGATTGCATAATAATCTGCAGGGACCGCAGTGCTATTGCCGAGTTGCCCGGATCCCAGCGCGTAACTGAACCCCCGGTTATTGGTGGCCGCTGAGACACGCCCGGGTGAAAAAACGCGAAAACCATCCTGATCCCGAAACCATTCGGCACGCATGCCTACGGATAATTCAGGCGTCAGGTCATAGTATAAATGCGTGTTGATGCCATACCACTGAGCATTTTTATTGACGCCATTCAGCAAGACTCCGCTAGCGTAGCCGTGGTCGTGCTGGAATACAAAAAAAGTCTTTGGCGTAACCTGGTGCTTCATTACCAAGCTGTACATTCCCCAGGGCTCAGTGCTGCGCGTGGAAGTTTCGCCATAGGTACCGCTGAGATTGATTGAACTTCCCATGTCGTCGCTCGTCCAGGTTATACCAGCGATTCCGCCCCAGTTGCCCAGTTGTTTGTCAAAGCCGCCATCCCAGCCACCGGTCGCGCTACCCGTGGTAGTAGCCCCTACGAAAGACCAGTTCTTGTTGATCTTGTAGTTGCCCAATATGCCGGTATGCGTAAAGGGCTCGCCATATTGCATGGTATAGGCATGGGTATAGAAGAAGTTGTCCGGCGCGGGAACCGATTCGTATCCGATAGGAGTATAAAAATGGCCCATCTTGACATTCAGGCCATTGCCAACGGGAACATAAGCCTCCGCGTAGGCCTGTGGAAACGCAATGCCATAATACCGGGTTGAAGCGCAGCACACATCGAGATCCCAGTTGCTTCTCGCCAAGGGCTGGCCGGTATTCACGTCAAAGGAAGGGACACCGTAAGCCTGGGTAAATATGGCATCCGAGCCGAACATGAAATCGATTCGGCCTCCGATATCCCAGGTGCTACCTTCCGCCACAACCGCACGCTGCACAAATATATTGAACTGGTTTAGCTGTGCACGGTTGGAACGATCGGCGAATGTAACCGGCCCGTTGAACCCCGCGCTCTGGCTGGGATTGAAAGTTGCCCCGCCATTGATCCACCCTCCTACCCTTATTCCGCTATCCCTCAGCAGCTTCATTACGCTGTTGTCATCGGTGTCGGCGGCTGCGCCGGCTGCCGCAGCCAGCAGGCCGCTCGCGAGGGCAAATGTCATAAGGCTCCTGCATTTTTGCATGCCCATAGGATGATCCCTTTCCCCCCTCGGGTAAAGACACTACAATTGAAATGGTATTATGTCCACGAACGTATCACGGCATATATTAAATATATGTGAAGTTTATGTGAAACTTTTGTTAATTGTGAGAAATTTGTGAACTGAGCCGGACGCCAAACGTGTCTCGCCCCTGGAATAGATTCCAGAATACCGGTCGAGATAAATCCTGCTTTCAAAAGCTGAGGTATTCAGCAGGAAATGAACAATCATCCCCTCTCGATGCAAGCAAGAAAACGAGATTGACAGATGATTCGGGAATAGGGAAAAATCAAGGAAGGAAACGGGATCGGCGCTTGGGAATGCCTGAGGAAGATTATTCTGCTGGCACCGGCGGTTCTGTGCAAGAAAGTGCCCGAGGTGATTGTCCATGCACGAATTTTTATCTTATGCGCAAATCCGGATTTGGAATCCAGATCAGGATTAAATTGGCTGCAGCGGGATTATTCCTCTTTTGCCTTGAGCCTGAAGCGGCAAACATTGCCGCCACGGGCCATGCATTCGCTTTGCTCGACCTTGCTATCTGTAAAGGTTTCCATCAAACCCCGGTCAAGGTGGCAAATCTCCTGATCCCTTTTGGCCATGCTGTGGAAGACACAGTTGTCCGCTTCTATTACCGCTTCGCCCTGGGAATAAGTTGCCTTTCGCGCACTATATCCTAGCTGGTCCATTACTTCCGCCAACTTCTCGACCTTCTCCTCATGAGTGCTCAATCCTGGATATTGGCTTCTTATCTGCCTGGCGACATTGGCTCCAATCTCGTTCATGCGCTTGCCTATATTCTCCAGGCCTTCCTCCTGCTTTACGGAAGCCAAGACTAATTGCGCAAGCCATGAATACTGCCGCGGCGACATCTCCATGCCCGATTCCGTGAGTACATATAATTGTTGCGGCCGGCCTCCCCCTGACGGCCGCGTGGATCCTGCGGCAACCAATCCCGCCGCTTCCAGCGATGAAAGATGCTGTCTCACCGCGTTCCGTGTGATCTCCAGTCCTTTCGACAACTCTTCCACGCTGAGGCCATTTCTGCCGCTACGCAGTAACTTGAGCAATTGTTTCTGCCGCTCACCCATGATTATCCGCCTTTCCAGGTATCAGGCATCTAGCCGTACCTGATAATATGATAGCTCGTTAATAATGGAATTTAGTTATTTCTCCATCAGTTATAAATAATCTAAAGTTATAACATATATAACTTGACAAAGTGTTTCACCCTATTATATTATACTTTTGCTGCCCGTACGTTCAAATTCTTAAAAATAGGCTGGAAAAATCAACGCAGGGTGTCCCGGTTTTGGGTCAAATTTTGGCGATGGGAGGGCACAGAAAGGCGTTCATTCTGATTAGAAAGGAATAATTGCGTCCAAGGAAAAAAGGAATTGATGCTTGTGATTATTGAAGGGCCTGAACGGCTGATCGATTCCATCCGCTCTATCGTAACGAAAATTGGGACGTATATTCAGTTTCTGCACAGGTTTCCAATCCATTTTCAGCCGCTTTGCCGGCTTCCAGTTCATGCCCAGGGTAATCGCATAATAATCGGAAGGCGCACTGATAAAGGGAAAATTGCCAGCGAAGCTGGCCCCCGTGTTATCGGTCGCGGCGAGTACCCGAAAGGGAGAAACAACCCGGAAACCATCCCTGTCGCGGAACCATTCACCCCGGATACCGATAGTGAGATCGTTCAACAGATCGTAATAAACATGCGTGTTGATTCCATACCATTCCGCATTCTTGGGCGCTCCATTCAATAAGACGCCACCTGCATAACCGTGCACATGATGGAGTACCAGATGCGTCCTGGACGTGATCCGGTGTTGCAGCACAAGGCTGTACATGCCCCAGGGCTCGTGGCTGCGCGTGGACGTGGCACTATAGGTTCCCGTGATATTGGCTGAAGTTCTTCGGTCGTCGCTGACCCATGTAATACCTCCCAGGCCACCCCAGTTTCCCAGCTGCCTATCAAAAGTGCCATCCCAACCACCGGTACTGCTTCCAGTGATCGCCCCTCCCATCAAAGACCAATTTCCGGTCAATGCGTAATTCCCCACCACGCCGATATGAGTAAACGGCTCGCCATTCATGAAAGAATAGGCATGGGTATAGAAAAAATTATCGGGCGCGGCCACCGTCTCGTATCCCGTAGGCGAATAAAAATGACCCGCCTTGATGTTCAGTCCGTTGCCAATGGGCACATAGGCTTCCACATATGCCTGCGGAAGCGCGATGCCATAGGTGCGAGTGGATTTACAGCATATGTTGAGATCCCAATCTCCCCGCTTTAGAGGCTGGCCGGAGTTGACATCAAAGGGAGGAATGCCAAAGGTCTGCGTATAAATTGCATCGGTGCCGAACATGAAGTCGAAGCGCCCGCCTATGTCCCAGGACTTGCCCTCCGTTACTACGGTGCGCTGCAAAAATACATTGAATTGATTTAACTGGAATCTATTTGCGCGGTCTGCGAAAGTGACCGGCCCGTTATAGCCGTTGCCGGGATTACCTGGGTTATAAGTCGCACCGGCATTTATCCACCCCCCCACCTTGAAGCCGCTTTCCTCGAAGAGATTTCCTATACGATTTCCTATATCGCTTGCATTAACGCTGCCAGAACTCAGAATAACCAGCAAAAAACTACCCACGGCGAGAACAAGCTCGCCTCCGCGTTTCCGCACCCACTTCATTCGTGCATTTCCTCAAGTTCCACAGGCATGAGAACCGGGCAATGCACTGGTTCCTGGCTAAAGACAAGACCCAGATTCGCCGCTACTCCTTCTGCATCTCCAGTTTGTCCAAACAACCTCGCCCCCATACAGGCGGGACGGCCCCTGCCCATTATGCCCAGCTTCGCACTCATTGCTTCAAAATGGAATGGTAGCGTCCAGCGAAAACAGGAACTGATCCTTCTTGCCGTCAAAAGGACGAAATGCGACATCGATGCCTTCCGCTCTGTCATACCGGATATTGGGGCGAATATTGAGCTTCTGCACCGGCTTCCAGTCCATCTTGAGCCTCTTGGCAGGCTTCCAGTTCATTCCCAGTGTAATCTCGTAATAATTCGCAGGAGCGCTGACAAGATGATCCGGATCGCCAGCGAAACTGACACCCTTGTTATTGAGCGCCGACAATATTCGGTAGGGAGAAAAGACGCGCCAGCCATTCCGGTCATGAAAGCGCTCGAGACGAATGCCGATGGACAAATCCTTCAAGAGATCATAGGTCAAATGCGAATTGATGCTATACCATTCCGCATTCCTGATTCCGTCCTCGAGAAAAATCTTGCTGGCCCAGCCATGAGTATGGTGCAGGACGAAATGGGTTTTCGGGGTAATCCTATGCTGCAGCACGGTGCTGTACATGATCCACGGCTCATTGGTCGCGGTTTCTCCGTAAGTACCCCCTATGTTCAACGAGGTTCTTTTATCGTCGCTGGTCCAAATGATGCTGGCCAATCCTCCCCAATTCCTCAGTTGCTTGTCGAAACCGCCATCCCACCCACCAGTTGCGCTCCCGGTGGTGGCGCCGGCCAAAACGGACCAATTCGAGTTGACAGTATAGTTTCCGAGCAAACCGGTATGAGTAAACGGCTCGCCGCTATTCAGGATATAGGCGCGTGTATAAAAGAAGTTATCGGGCGCGGGAACCGTCTCATAGCCCAGGGGGGTATAAAAATGGCCAACCTTGACGTTGAGTCCGTTGCCAACAGGCACATAGGCTTCAAGATAAGCCTGTGGAAGCGCGATGCCATAGGTCCTGGTCGACTTACAGCACAGGTTAAGATCCCAGTTGCCCCTTTGGGAAGGCTGTCCGGTATTTTCGTCAAATGCGGAAATACCAAATGCCTGGGCATAAATCGCATCAGTCCCGAACAGAAAATCGAACCTCCCGCCGATATCCCACTCGGATCCTTCGGAAGGCACCGCACGCTGGATAAACACATTGAATTGATTCAACTGAAATCTGTTGGCGCGGTCGGCAAAGGTGACAGTCCCGTTAAAGCCATCGGCCGGATTGTTGGCGTTATAGGTAATTCCTCCATTGATCCAGCCGCCAACCTCCATTCCGCTTTCTTTCCATAGATTCCTTAGATTACTGGCATATACGTCGTCCGGATTCAGCACCGCCATCAGAATGACCGTTCCGGCGTTAGATATGATCGCTTTTGCCCGCCTGCAGATACGTTCCATTGGCAACCTTTCATTTGAATCTATCATTCTTGGATGGCAAGAAACCACTAATCCAATTTCATCCCAGGAATAATTTATAAGCGGGATTCTTGGTCTCATCCCAGTAATGGTTATCGAGCTTGTGGAGAAATTCATCGAACTCGGCCTTCTCTTCCGGAGGAACTTCCATGCCGACCAATACCCGGCCGTAATCGGCGCCGTGATTCCGGTAGTGGAACAAACTGATATTCCAGTGATGGCTCATGCTGTTGAGGAATTTCATCAGCGCCCCCGGCCGGTCCGGGAATTCGAAGCGATAAAGGAGCTCGTTCTTGACCTCGCGCGCGCGCCCACCGACGAGGTGGCGTATATGAAGTTTTGCCATTTCGTTGTCGCTCAGATCCACCGTCTGCAGACCGCTTTGCTGCAGGCTATGAATCAGCGCGGTCGCTTCGTCCCGATCGCGGACGGATACGGCCACAAATACATGCGCTTCTTTCGGATCGGCATAACGATAATTGAATTCCGTGATGCTTTTTGTTCCGAGCATCGAACAAAATTTCTTGAAGCTGCCTGGCTCTTCGGGAATGGTTACCGCCATCACCGCTTCCCGCTGCTCGCCCAGTTCTGCTCTTTCGGATACGTGGCGCAGCCGGTCAAAATTCATATTGGCGCCTGAAGCAACAGCAACAAAGTTTTTGCCGCGTATATTCTCTCGCCTGGCATAGATTTTCGCACCGGCCACAGACAGGGCGCCAGATGGTTCCAGGATGGCGCGTGTATCCTCGAATACGTCTTTTATCGCCGCGCAGATCGTGTCTGTATCGACCAGTATGATCTCATCGACCAGTTCACGGCACAAACGCAGCGGTTCTGCGCCCACCTGTTTGACAGCAACGCCATCGGCGAACAACCCGACCTGAGGAAGCCTGACCAGCCGGCCTTTCTGCAATGATTGAAACATCGAGTTCGCATCAACGGGCTCGACCCCGATCATCTTGATATCCGGATAAAGCCTTTTTACGTAGGCCGCAATGCCGGAAATGAGCCCCCCACCCCCTACGGGCGCAAATATTGCATGAATGGGGCCAGGATGCTGCCGCAAGATCTCCATTCCAATCGTCCCCTGACCCGCGATCACGTCGGGATCATCATACGGATGAATGAATGTTGCGCGCTCTTCCGACGCCAGTTTCAACGCAAAGGCATAGGCGTCATCATAAGTGTCCCCGTGTATTACCACTGTTGCGCCGCGTGCTTCGACCGCCCGCATTTTGATTTGCGGGGTGGTAACAGGCATGACGATGGTTGCCCGGCAGCCCAGCTTCTGCGCAGCAAGAGCAACCCCTTGCGCATGGTTGCCTGCGGAAGCGGTTATCACACCCCGCTCGAGAACCGCGGAATCCAGCTTGACCATCTTGTTATAAGCGCCCCGCACCTTGAATGAGAATACTTCCTGCACGTCTTCACGCTTCAGGTACAGCTGGTTGCCTATCCGTGCGGACAGGTTTGCAGCGAGCTCGAGTGGACTCTCCTTTGCCACGTCATAAACCTGGGCAGTGAGTATTCGTTCAAGATAATTATTTTTCATGCACCGACCGGATTGGTAGAAACGGAACGTGATTTTAACATGGCAGAGCGAGGTCTAAATACCCGACTTCGTTGTTAAAATCGATGGATAGGATTATTCTCACTACTTTCCACCCATAATTATCGACATGACGCAAGACGAACAAAAACGCGCCGCCGCCGAGGCGGCTATTCAGTATGTTCCCGAGAATTGCATCGTCGGTGTCGGAACTGGCTCAACCGCCAACTATTTCATAGATGCGCTAGCCAGGATCAAGCATAAAATCGAAGGCGCGGTAGCAAGTTCAGAGGCAACCAGCAGCCGGCTCGCGGCTCACGGGATAAGGGTATTCGACCTGAATGACATAGACTCGCTTACCGTATACATCGACGGCGCGGATGAAATCAACCGGGACTTACAGATGATTAAAGGGGGAGGCGGCGCGCTGACCCGGGAAAAAATTGTTGCGGCGGTGGCAGAAACATTTGTTTGTGTTGCCGACCAGAACAAGATTGTGCAGATTCTAGGAAAGTTTCCCCTGCCGGTAGAAGTCATTCCGATGGCGCGCAGCCATGTTGCACGCCAGATCATGCGGCTGGGCGGCCAGCCTGCGCTCCGCGAGGGCTTCATCACGGATAACGGCAATATCATCCTGGATGTGCGCGGGCTGCAGATTCATCATCCGGCAGAACTGGAAGCAAGCCTCGACGAAATCACCGGAATCGTGACGAACGGGTTATTCGCGAAGCGTGGTGCCGACGTGCTGCTGCTCGGCACCGATAAAGGTGTCGAGACGATTTCCCGCTGAATTGATGGGAAGTGCAACATCATTGTCATGCTGGCAATGTATTATCTTTTATTTTGACCCATTATTGGCAGATGCGCGATGATAAGCAGCGAGCACATATCCAAACAGTTTGACGCCGATCTCGAGGCTGTGCGTACACGCGTGCTGCATATGGGCGGGTTTGTGGAAGAGCAGATCGAAAAAGCAATTGAAGCGCTTACTTCCGGTAACGAAAACCTGATCGAGAGCATCATTACCGATGATCATCGCGTCAATGCGATGGAAGTGTCCATCGACGAAATCTGCAGTCAGATCATTGCGCGCCGCCAGCCCGCAGCGAGTGATTTGCGGATGATCATGACAGTCATTAAAACGATTACCGATCTGGAGCGCATTGGCGATGAGGCGGAAAAGATAGCCCGCATGGCAAAGCTGATCTATGCGACGGATCGTATGCATATGCCCCGCTTCGTCGAAATCAGGCATGTTGCCAATGTCGCTCTGGAGATGTTGCATAAATCGCTGGATGCCTTCGCGCGGCTGGATCTGGAATCTGCGGCGCAAGTCGTGCGCCAGGACGAGCAGGTGGACGAAGAATTCCGTTCCATCATGCGGCAGCTCATCACCTTTATGATGGAAGATCCGCGAAAAATTTCCACGGCACTGGAAATACTCTTTATTGCGAAAGCGATAGAGCGTATAGGAGATCATGCAAAAAATATGGCGGAGTATGTGGTCTACATGGTGAAGGGCAGGGATGTGCGCCACGTCACTGTTGAAGAGATCGAGCGCGAAGTAAGGGGGTAAGCGCCGCGACGACCTCCAAAGTCGGCCAGAAAGATCATGCTTGAATATTCCACCCTTGCTGCAGTAGATCTCGGTTCGAACAGCTTTCGTTTGCAGGTGGCAAGGGTGGAAGGCAAGCAGCTTTACCCGCTGGACAGCTTGCGTGAAATGGTTCGGCTCGCTGCCGGTCTTGGCGCGGACAAGCGGCTGGACGAGGATTCCCAGGCACGCGCGCTGGACTGTTTAAAACGCTTTGGCGAGCGTTTGCGGGGCTTTTCGCCTCACGCAGTTCGCGCAGTGGGAACAAATTCACTGCGCGTGGCCCGCAACGCCACGACTTTTCTCAAAAAAGCCGAAGCCGCCATAGGGTTTCCCATCGAAATCATCGCCGGACGCGAAGAGGCGCGGCTTATCTACCTGGGCGTGGCTCATGGCCTGCCTAATTCTGGAAGTCATCGGCTGGTGATGGATATCGGTGGCGGCTCCACCGAATTCATCATTGGCAGTCGTTTGAAGCCGGTGAAGATGGAAAGCCTTTATATGGGGTGCGTCAGTTACAGTCTGCGATTTTTTCCCGAAGGTAAAATTACGCGCGGTGCGATGAAGCGGGCTGAGCTCGCGGCGGGCAGTGAAATACAAACCATTGCCACTGAGTTTTCCCGGGATCAATGGGAAGAGGCATTCGGCTCATCCGGCACTGCCCGGGCACTGGGCGAAATAATCAAACTGAACAATTTCGACCTTGCCTCGATTAATGGAGACATCACTAGGGATGGCCTGGAAAATTTTCGCGAACACCTGCTCCGGGCAGGAGAGATAAAAAAACTGGAGATCCCCGGACTGCGCCCTGACCGCGCACCTGTAATCGTGGGAGGCTTCGCCATCATGTCGGCCGCCTTTTCCGAACTGGGTATCCCTAGGATGTCGCAAGCCATGGGAGCCCTGCGGCAAGGCGTGCTGTACGATTTGCTCGGGCGTTTCCATAAGCAGGATATGAGAGAGGTCACAGTAAAGCAGTTCATGCAGCGTTATCGAGTGGATGCTGCCCAGGCCGGGCGCGTGGAAGCATTGGCGCTATCGCTGGGAAAGCAGTTGCTTACAGTGAATCCGGACGAAACCGAAGAAATGCTTCAAATCCTCTCATGGGTGGCACGCCTCCACGAAGTAGGCATTTCAGTGGCCCATTCCGGCTATCATAAACACTCCGCATACATTCTTGGTAACGCAGATATGCCAGGGTTTTCCACGATGGAACAACAGCGCATGAGCATGCTCGCGCGTGCCCACAGAGGAACCTGCAGCAAAGCGCACGAGTTCATGGTCGAGGCACATGATATTCCCCTGCTGCTGGCGCTGCGTTTCGCCACGCTGTTCTATCGCAGCCGCAGCGATGTTCCGTTACCCGACATTGGAATTCGGCTCGACGATAGGGAGATCGGACTAGCCATCGACAGCGGATGGCTGGAACGTAACCCGTTGACACAAACCGCGCTGTCGGCAGAAATAGAGCAATGGGCGTGCCTTGGATTCGATCTCAGTATCGGGGATACCCCTGTATACGGCAATCCGGCGAACGGGATAGCCAGAAGCATGAAGGAAACGTGGATCCAGTAAGGCGATGGCAGCCCACTCCCGGAAGAGATCGAGAAAATCGGGATTGCCACCCGGCACTCTGGTGCATCTCGGCAAGACCAGGGCGACCGCACCCCTCATCACGCTGACGGAATATGACGAAAGCGATATCCGGGAATCGGTGGTTCCCGCCTCCGAACTGGCGCACAAGATCTGCTCAGCGCGGGGAACCATCTGGGTCAACCTGCATGGCTTGCACGACATCACCATACTTGAGCAAATGGGAGCGCTCTTCAACCTTCACCCCCTCGTTCTGGAGGACATACTCAATACGAACCAGCGGCCAAAGCTTGAGGATTACGGGAATTATCTCTACCTCGTGCTGAAGACCTTTGCTTATAAAAATACGGTAGCCGAAGAAACGCTGGATTCGGATCAAGTCAGCCTGGTGCTGGGAAAAAATTTTGTCCTCACCTTTCTGGAAGGGGATGACGCTCAATTCGACTCGGTTCGAGAGCGCCTGCATCTGGGCAAGGGGCAAATAAGGAAACTGGGAGCGGACTTCCTGATATACAGTTTGATCGATGCGATTGTCGACAGCTACTTCGTCATCCTGGAGCGGATTGATGAAAAAACCGAAGCACTGGAAGCGGAATTGATCGAGCGTCCTCAACCTTTCACCCTGCATTCGATTTATCGCCTCAAGCGCGAAGGCGTATTCCTGAGAAAATCACTCTGGCCGCTACGAGAAGTCATCAATTCGCTGCAAAGGGGGGATTCTCCGCTCATCGCCAGCAATACCCTGCTTTATATGAGGGATGTGTATGACCATACCATCCATATCATCGACTCGGTCGAGTCGCTGCGTGACCTGACGGCGGGGATGCTTGATATATATATGTCGAGCGTCAGTTATCGTATCAGCACAGTAATGAAAGTACTGACCGTCATCACAACCATATTCATGCCTTTGGGCCTGATAGCGAGCCTTTATGGCATGAATTTCAGATACCTGCCCGGGCTTGACTGGCATTGGGGATTTTTCGCGGTGCTGGGCGTGATGCTGACTATCAGCATCGGAATGCTGGCATTGTTTCGCTGGAAAAAATGGCTGTAGTGAGCCAGTGAACCGAATTGCCGGCAGCCTGCCAGGGAAGCGCAACAAATCCTCGCTGAGCGCGTTGTCGGTAAAATCGGGATGATCATAAGGCGCGCGACGAAGGTCGTGGCCGGGAGCGCCCGATTTTACCGTAACCCTTATGGGGCGGGGCTTTATTCAGCGCTTCCCTAGAATTCGAATACCTGCCCGCGTACCGCTCTCTCCATCTGGAAACCTTCAGCCGCCTTCCGGATTTCCGCCATCGTGGCATCTTCATTGCCGGGTTCCATATGGGTGATTAAAAAGTGGACTGATTTGTTCAGATGCTTTAATCCGAGCGCCAGCAGCTTTGGGCGCATATGGCCGGCAGCTCTGGCTGCAGCGGTATTGCAGTCAAGAAATGTCGCCTCGATCATCAGGTAGCGCAGATTGGTAATGGCGCTCAAGGCATGCCAGAATGGGGGGTGATACGTTGTATCCCCGCTGAAGACGAAACTCGCCTTCGGACCTTCGAACTGATAGGCCACGCCTGGCACGGCATGTCGAACCGGCAGCGGCGTAATTCTTCTTCCCGATATGTCCACGGTGCAGCCGACGGCGATTGTTCGAAAGACCAGGTAAGGATTGGCGAGCGTAGGCAAGGAAGTGTAATCCGGCCAGAGCCTGAAATTGAACATGTCCCGTTTCAGAATAGCGCAGGTTTCGGGCAAGGCATAAACAGTAAGAGGCTTGTCGCGGCGCGGTCCCACCATATCCGCAAGCATGGGCAGAAGCGCGGTATGGTCGAGATGGGAATGAGTGAGAAACACGGCGTCGATGCGCAGCATCTGTTCCATCGTCAGGTCGCCCACACCGGTGCCGGCATCCACAAGTATGTCATGATCGAGCATCAGGCAGGTGGTCCTTAGATCAGCCGCAATCCCGCCGGTACATCCCAGTATGGTTAATCGCATCGCGTCTCCAGACGAATACCGCGGATTGCACTATCCATTCCATACCTCGCATCCAGTTTCGTTTCGTACCTCTTAAGGAAGCGCTGAATAAATCCTCGCTGAGCGCGTTGCTGGTAAAATCGGGATGATCATAAGATGCGCGACGCAGGTCGTAGCCGGGACTACGATGCCAAGGAGCGCAACGCAGTGAGCGCCCGATTTTACCGCAACCCTTATGGGGCGGGGCTTTGCGAGCGTTCTGCCTTGTCAGGCTCCTAGCGAAGGGGGTCAACCATTCGCGTCGTCGCCTTTCGCGCATCCCATCCCGCAAACCCACCGCCGCGCCAGCGGAGATTTATTCAGCGCTTCCTTAACTCCATTTCCAAGACACTATCTTCACGCCCCTTGCGCGCGCGCAGAATGCAAACAAGGCGGTGAGCAAGCGCGGCGCATCCGGCAAGATCCAGATTTCCCTGAAGCATCTATGGGAATACCGGTTGTATATGAACAATCTTGCGAGGTCAACAAGAGGCAAGGAGCCAGCGCGCATCTGCAGACAGAGAAGCGGCCATGAGCGCCGCGGTGCAAGCCAATCCATATATCCCCCGTGCTGGAACACATTATCGACAGCATGCAATAACTCGGGGGGAAGCTGCGTAAGCGAACAGGTACCCGAGATCAATAGTATGTGGCGACCAGCATCTGGATAACGGGAAAGATACAGGTTCCGGTTATGGCGTGCCAGCTCCTTGAATGAGCGACCGCGGCCAAATGAACCTCCTCCCTTATGTTCTATGCGGGCCTCAGGATATACGCCGAGCCGCCAGCCTTGCAAGGCGAGCCTGCGGCCGAGATCCACATCCTCGTAATAGCCCCGTCCGAACAGAGAGTCGAAACCCCCGATTTCGCTGAAGACATTTCTCCTGATAAGGAACGCATAACCGCGAAGCCGGTGGGTTTGCACGTAGCCTCCCGGCAGGCGCCGATATTTTTCCCATTCGTATTTGGTATATTCGTTACCCGCGGGAATAATGACAGCAAGTTGCGGATCGGCCGAGAATACGGCACACAGCGCCGGCAGGAAATCCTCGCTGGCCACGATATCCGAATTGAGGATCAGGACATAGGCCGCATCCGAGCGCGCTACAGCGTCATTTACCGATTTTCCGAATCCCTGATTTTTCGGCGCGTGAAAGATACGCACGCTCTCATACGGTAGCTGGTCGAGCATTTCGCGGGTTTCGGCCTCGGACGCATCATCCTGGATATGGATATATCTTATGGAGCGGCCGAGGTGCGCAACAACGGAATCAACGCACCGGCGGGTTAACGCAGGGGCATTGAATACGGGAATGACTGCATCAATAATGGGTATGGCCGACATGAGGCTCCAGTACGCCCCTATGCTAACCTTCGGCCTGGTTCATCAGGCCGATGCGGGAGCCGATACGATATCCCGCTCATCGACCGATACCTCGCCGGACTTGGGTCGCACCTGTTCCTCGAGCAATGCAACGTATCGGGACAAGACATCCTTGCCTCCGACATCGATCATTTCCCTGATGAAACGCTGGCGGTGCTCTTCTATATAAAAAGAATTGCAGCCATGATCCAGAAATCCCTGTATATGCTTATACACATCATCCCGGCAACGCAATTCTGTCTCCGGCATAAACTCAGCCAGGGCAGAACGGCCTGCATGCAGATAATCCCCCGCCATGACGGGCTTCCCGCCCTTGACGGCCTCGAATACGACCGAAGTCGCGAGATCGATTATGACATCCGCCCAGTTCATGAGATAAATCGAATGAACGTTCCCAGCCACGCTCACGTTAGGCATGCGCCGAAGCGAGATATCCTTTGTGAGGGATTGTTGCCAGCCTCCACGAGTATGAGGCTTGATCACGAGCTCCACTCCAGGAAAGCTGGCGATAACACGCACGACTTCCCCCACTTCTTCCCAGAACGTGGAAAAATTGCTCTTCCGCAAAAACATCACGACCTTGAGCTGGCTGTCGGAACGAACCAGGGGAGACGGAGGCATGAACGTGGCCAGCTTTTCCAGCCACTCGTCACAGTATCGCGGCGAACCCAGAACCATCAGCTTGGTATTGTCCATGAAAGGACGAAACCGCACGGAGCATAACTCGTTCGGCACCACCACTTTCTCAAAAATGCCCGCGTTCGCAAACGTCGTGTCGGGTTCCAGCCGCAGTTCCCTGCGCCGGATCAACTGGCTCGCGTGCGGACTATCTCCATGAGGCAGCGATATCGTGCCAAGACCCATCTCCCGTGCATTGGCCAGCACGATCGAAACCCATTCGACGCAAATGGACGAATTCCTTTCTATCCAGTCGAACACGACCACGCCCTCGTCATGGCGGCCAAAACTTCTTGTCAGCAAGCGCCGGGCCGTACTCTGCCAGACCGGCTCGCGCCGCTTGGCATCAAAAATTCCCGCCAGGTACACCATGACGGGACCGATGAAAGGACGGCGCAAACTCCGGATCAATATCAGCGTTTGAAAAAACCACATGAAGAACTCGAATGGCGGCAGCACGTCTCCGATGTAATCCAGGCGTACCCCCTTCAGTTTCTTCAAAAACTGGATGCGATAGTCCCCACGAAACCGCGAATTGCCGATCAGCACGACGTCACAGGTATGTCCTGCACCGACCCATTTGTATATGACAGGGGTGATATGATCTATGTCGTTGTAATGACGAAGGAAGAAAAGCGCTTTCATACCTGGGCTCTTGGCCTTTGATCATTGCCTGAAGTCAGCATATCCATCATTCTGTCAATATCAGGCTGCCATTTATGACAGAAAAAGCGTGTGATTGTACATCGTAGCACCCCGGCTTACTAGGGAAGCGCTGAACAAATCCTCGTTGAGCGCGTTGCTGAAAAACCGGGGATGATTCATCGGAATGGTCATAAGGCACGCCTCGCCTGCTCCCAGCACAGCGGTATAGTGGTAATATGTCGGCCTGCGGCCTGCAACGGGCGCCGCGTAATGCAGAGCGCAGCCAATGATTGCTGCCGCATGAATTCGGTAACGACGATACGCTGGATATGATTCCCAAATGAAAACAATTGCTGTGATACCGGCACGCATGGGCTCGACACGCTTTCCCGGAAAACCGCTCGCCATGCTGCTGGGCCGAACCATGCTGGAGCATGTCTACAAACGGGTTGCCATGAGCAAAGTTCTCCATGCGACGTATATTGCGACATGCGATGAGGAAATCCAGAACGCGGCGCAGGGGTTTGGTGCGCCGGTAATCATGACGGCCGACACCCATGAAAGAGCAAGTGATCGGGTAGCGGAAGCGGTAGCCGGAACCGACGCCGACCTCATCGTGATGGTGCAGGGTGATGAGCCGATGACACATCCGGAAATGATCGATGCCGCAGTAGCCCCTTTTCAGTCCGATCCGCAACTGGGGTGCGTCAACCTGGTAAAAACCATCGAGTGCAAGGCTGAGTTCCTTGATCCAAACACGATCAAGGTCGTGATGAACCGGAAGGGGGATGCGATCTACATGTCGAGGCAACCGATCCCGACCGCCCCCCCATCGAATGCTCAGGAGTTTTTCCACCCCGCAGCCCATAAGCAGGTTTGCATCATTCCATTCAGACGGGAAACGCTGGCTGATTTTGCGCGATTGCCATCCACTCCGCTGGAACAACTGGAGTCGGTAGACATGCTACGGCTGCTGGAACATGGATACCGGATAAAAATGGTGGAGACGCAGTTCAGTACTCAAGCGGTGGATACCCAGGCCGACCTGGAAAAGGTAGCCAGGCTGATGATGGCCGATCCCTTGCTGGCTTCTTACTGAACGATGCCCTCCGACCGGGCAATGACGCTTTCCTGCTGGCATCTCGGATATCCATGGAATTGAAATCAAGACTGGCGGCAAATGAACTGACCATCGGATCATGGATCACGCTGGGACACCCGGCAATCGCAGAAATCATGGCTTCCGCGGGTTTCGACTGGCTGGTGCTGGATACCGAGCACAGCGTTCTGGAACTGAGCGAGGTTCAGATGCTGATCCAGGTGCTCGACAGTCTGCGATGCCCGGCTATCGTACGGCTCACCTCGAATCATCCCGATCAGATCAAACGTGTCATGGATGCCGGCGCCACAGGCGTAATGGTTCCCATGGTCAACAAGGCTTCCGACGCTGAAGCGGCGGTGCAGGCTGTATATTATCCGCCTCGAGGCCGGCGCGGCGTGGGCTTGGCTCGCGCGCAAGGCTATGGCGCCCGATTTCAGCAATACCGCCACTGGATGGATGACAATGCGGTAATCATAGCAATGATCGAACATATCGACGCGGTAAACGCAATCGATTCCATTCTTTCGGTCCCCGGCATCGATGCATATATTATCGGACCTTACGATCTATCGGGCTCCATGGGGCGGCCGGGCGAACTCGATTATCCCGAGGTTCAATCCGCCATAGAACATGTGCGGGAAGCCGGGCGGCGCCTGCAAAAAGCCGGCGGCATCCATGTAGTCGAGCCGGACATGGATCGGCTTCGGCAAAGCATCGATGCGGGCTTTACATTCCTGGGCTACGGTCTGGACATACGCATACTCGACACCCTGTGCCGCAGCCATATGCAACATATAAGGGCATCACTATGAGCAACCTCGCCATCTCCACTTCATCGTTCGACATCGACGGCAACCCTCCTCTCAAGCATTTATTGAGTGAAGGAATGCATATCGTCAAAAACAGCCATGGACGCAAGCTGACGGAAGACGAGACAATCGCGCTGCTGGGCAGCGATACCGTCGGAATGATTGCAGGCATCGAGCCTTTGACGGAGCGGGTATTCGCAGGCGCCAGAGGTTTGAAAGTCGTGTCTCGTTGCGGAAGCGGCCTTGACAGTGTGGATCTCGCAGCGGCGAAGCGCTATGGAATCAGCGTCTTCAATACGCCGGAAGCGCCCGCGCAGGCGGTTGCGGAACTGGCCATGTGCATGATACTGGCAGCACTAAGGCGCATCTGCGAGATCGATCGCCTGCTGCGGGCTGGCGAATGGCCGCGCATTCAGGGAGGACTGCTTGCAGCACAGACCGTGGGCATAGTCGGCCTGGGGCGGGTCGGCAAGAGGGTCGCGGCGTTGTGCCAGGCTTTCGGCGCGCAGGTCGTCGCACACGATTCCTATGTTGAGCAATCATTGCCTGGCGTAAAGTTGACCACTTTGCCGGTGCTTCTGGCAGAGGCCAGTGTTGTCAGCCTTCATCTCACCTATGATGCGCAGACACATCATTTGCTGAACGCGGAAGCTTTCTCGCGGATGAAGCCTGGCGCGGTCGTAGTCAATACGGCCCGAGGAGGACTCATCGACGAAGCTGCTTTGGCCGAAGCATTGAACACTGGGCGCCTGGGAGCTGCCGCGCTGGACGTATTCGAACAGGAACCTTACCACGGTCCGCTGCTCCAATGCGACAAAGCCATCCTCACCTCGCATGTCGGCTCTCTTGCCAGGGAATCCCGCCAACGCATGGAAATCGAAGCTGCGGAAAACCTGCGGCGAGGACTGGTTAGCGCGGGTTTGATCAAGGAAGATTAAATCCAAATCCGGCGGTTGACTGCTCATTTCCAGTTTAGAGCTATGATCCACAAAGACTTCCCACGATACTTGGCATTCACCTATATGGTGAGTTCGCTACTGGATTTAGGCTAAAAACCATGCTTAATGAGACTGCGATAGTGTTTGGGGCGAGCGGCTTTCTTGGCAGTCATGTGGCCGACGCCCTGTCCATCGCCGGCTATCGGGTACGCCTGTTCGATCGCATTGCCTCTCCCTACAGGCGCGACGACCAGGAAATGATCATTGGCGACATCATGGATCTTTCCCAGGTGATCGAAGCGGCGAAAGGCACCAACGCGGTCTACAATTTCGCCGCCATCGCCGATATCGACGAAGCCCATGACAAACCGCTGGCGACAGCCACCGTCAACGTACTGGGCAACATGCATGCGCTGGAGGCTGCCCGTATAGCAGGGGTTCGGCGCTTCGTCTTCGCCAGCACGATTTACGTCTATTCTGAATCGGGCTCCTTTTATCGCGCAAGCAAACAGGCAGCGGAGCGCTTTATAGAAACTTATCATGAACGCTATGGGCTCGATTACAGCATCCTGCGCTACGGCTCGCTTTATGGCCGGCGCGCAGATGCGCGCAATGGCATCTACCGGATGCTGCATGAAGCGGTGGAGCGCCATTCGATAACTTATCATGGAACCGGCGAGGCAATCAGAGAGTATATCCATGTAGAAGATGCGGCACGCATGAGCGTACAAATACTGGCACCCGAGTTCGCAAATCGCCATCTTATTTTGACCGGCCAGGAAAGACTGCGTATCAGGGAAGTAATGACCATGATCTCCGAGATAATGCCCTGGCATGTCGATCTCCATTTCGACGAAGCCAATGCGGTGCATCACTACGAAATAACCCCTTATGCGTTTCAACCGCGTATCGGCCACAAACTGGTACTGAACGAGCATGTGGATCTGGGGCAGGGACTGCTGGACTGCTTGCGCGATATTCATCAAAAGATACATCACTCCAGCAAGGATGATGAAACTGCTCCCCTGGCATCGGACAACAAGGCATGAAGACGCGGAAGTGGCAAGCCATCATTTTCGATTTCGATGGCGTGGTGGTGGAATCAGGGGATATCAAAACCCAGGCCTTTGCCAATCTCTATCAGGCCTATGGGGAAGCAGTCATGGCTGAGGTGGCCCGCTATCACCGGCTGCACGGAGGCATGTCCCGCTACGATAAATTTCATTACTTCCAGAAACACATCCTGATGAAGCCGCCGCTGACCCGCGAAGAAGAACGGGAGCTGGACCGGCGTTTCTCGGAACTGGTGATGGAAGCGGTCATTGCCAGCGAGGCTGTGCCGGGTGCTGCCGAATTGATCCGGAAGGAATTCTCGAGAATTCCCCTATTTGTCGCTTCCGGTACGCCGGAACCGGAACTGAACATGATCGTCCAGCGCCGGGGGCTTGCGGCCTACTTCACTGCGGTACGCGGATCACCGACGCCAAAGCATACTCTCATCGCAGATATTTTGGCCACCCATGGACTCCCGCCAGATCAGGTGCTGATGATAGGCGATGCACTTATCGACCTGCACAGCGCACGGCTTAACAAAGTGGCGTTCGTGGGCCGCGTGCGCCACGGCGATAGCAATCCTTTCCCGGAAGATGTGGATGTCGTGCCCGATCTGATTCCGCTGGCCTGACAACCTCCACCGACACCTCCTCGTATCCGAAAATCCCGAAGCAATCCCGGATCGCCTGTCAATTTCAGGATATCAGGCCCGACATCGAGCTGGCATTCCGTAACTCCCCGTAACACCCGTAACTCCCGTGACACGAGGGAATGTTGGCGCTGCCTGATGATTACCCGATAGCGATCATATCATCCATGCCGGAGAGCGATGCTTGGCCTCGATGGTTCGTTTCAGGTTGAACGCCAGAAGTTTCCCGAGCCGCTCATTCCCCACCGGACCGCTGCCAATGCGCTGGATGATGTCCAGGTCCGGCGCCTTATTGATTTCGATCAGGCATGGTCCGTTATCGAGCAATGCGACATCCCAGCCGATCACCACCTGATCGGAAAAGGCGCTGCCATGGGCATAACATACGAGGTCTAGCAGCTCCTGCCAGCGTGGGAGTCTGCGATGCACTATCTGCACGCCCGTTTCGGGGTGCTGCTCGTACCACCCGTCCACCGTAGATCCCCAGGCTCCGCGGGCTGCCCTTCCCAGTTCGCCGGTATGAATGTCGACATTGGCTGCGATCCCCCCCGCATGGTAGTTATCGACAACGACGGCGCTGCTTCGCGCCATGCGAAAAACCGCATTGGTGATTTCGAAATTCCCTTGCTCATTCCGGCAGCTCATCACCCGGACCGTTGCCAGAGTGCCATTGCCAAGATCAGCGATCTCCCTGTGATTCACAAGTCGCGGCTGCACCAGGAAAACTCTGCGCTCCGACGCCTGGCGCAAGTCTTCCAGCACCTCTTCCGGGGTAGCGAGTTTTCCATCGTTGCGACGATATTGTCCCGAACCCAGATAGTCCCAGCGGGTGATATTTCTGCCGCCCTGGCCATTCAGTGGCTTCACGAAAAGATCGACTTCCGGCAAACCGGGCCCGCTCCAGTCTGCCGGGATGATCTCTCCATTCGCGGCACGCAGAAGGATGGGCGCGGTCGCAATGCCAAATTTGCGGCAGCGGGACATGAAGCATGCCTTGTCCTTGATGCAGGCGGTGGTACGCTCGGCAGGGATGGGAAGTCCACCGTTATAATCGCGCAGATAACGATAGAGCCCGCATTTCATTTCGAAGCGGTTCATGTATTCCGAAGCATGTAGCCGCTTGTCATCGTCGTGAAGTTCGAAAATATAATACCAGGGAGGCAGGATCGCGCACCGAAGCGCGACCTCGATCTGCTCCCGGGCTTGCCTGATAATCCCCTTCCCGGTCCGCTTCTTTATCGCCGGGCCATTGACCGCGGTGAACACTGCTGTCAGCGCCACGGTTACCAGTGGCGCAAGCGGCAGCGCCAGACATATTATGATGCGTTCCCGAAGCCTGACCTCGTCCCAGATCTCATGCTGGAAGCATCGGTGGACGAATGTCGCTGCCGAGCTGTCATCACGCAGGCGGGAAAATGTCCACATCGCTCCACTCAATTCGCGTGTAATCCTGTCAATACCCCAATCGAATACGATCTTCTTCATGATCCTCCAAAATCCACGGCACAAATGTCCTGTCTGTCATATATGGATATATACGGATACTGCGGCAGCCGTCAGCAGACAGGTGACAACGAAAAGCTATGCAATTTGTTCATTATCTCTTTTGGAGATTTCCACCGCGCAGCGCCAGAATAGCCGACAATATGCTCTTTGACCAGAGAGCGACGACGTCAAGGTGAACCCCAAGCCAGCATTGCCGCTGCTGAATCACCCGTACCGGCACCCACTTCGGACTGATGGTTCATCCTCGTTCAGGAGCAAAATACTGAACTCGTGGTTTGGAATTCATGATAATCGGATGACTTGATTTTTACGTTAGCTTTTAATCAAGTTTATGTGAACTTTTGACCAGATTTTAACCAGGTCCGAACACATCCAAGCAAAAAACTTTCAGGAATCATCTTTGATAAAATTTTCTGTAGTCATTCCTGCGCTCGATGATGCCGCCCGCATCGATTCATTACTGACTTCCCTGAGCACACTGGATTTACCGGATGTACCGCAAGGTACCTTTGAAGTGATTCTTGTCGGCTGCCCCCTGGATGACGCCTCTGAAAATATGGGCAGATGGCGAGGGCAGGAGAATGTCCAGCTCGTCGAATCCACGTCCATGCCCGACCTGGCAGATTCGATTCTGGCTGGCGCGGCAGTGGCCCGAAGCAATGTCATCGTGGTAATGGATGCCAGCCTGGCCTGTCCGCCAGAGCAACTGCCCGCAATTGCCGGGCCGGTGCTGGACGGCAATTACGATGTCGCCGTAGGCAGCCGCAGTGCCGCGGGTAACCGTATCGAGGGTGGACCGGCGCATCTGCAATGGCTGGCGCCTATCAACGCCTGGATTACAGGCTTCATCGGCGATGCCGATGGCGCACCTTCCGGATTTTTCGCTTTTCGCCGCGAACTGGCGTCGACCATTGCCGTGCATGCACGGGGACACTGGATGCTGCCTGCATGGCCGAAGGCGGGACAGGGAAAACTTAAAGTGGCAAAAGTGCCAATCCGTTTTCGCAATCCGGTGCCAGTTGCCTCCAAATCATCGTTTTCCCATCCACGGAGCGGCTTGCAGCGGTTAGCGATGCCGGCTGGCGATTCTGCGGCGCCCGGTACGGACAACCGATTTTTAATGACCGGATGGTTCGGTGTGATTGCCGACGCAGTGTTATTCCAGCTATTCATGAGCGCTGGAGCCGGAATCGCGTTGGCGCATATGGCGAGCTTTTTTGCTGCCGCCACGCTGAATCATGCGCTTAAAGCAAAATATCCGCTCCTGCAGCGCCCCGGTCCATCGGGACCACGCCAATTCGCCCGCCTGTTGATGGTCGGCGCCATTGCCTTGCTGACGCGCGGTGGAATTCTAGCCTTGCTGGTCTATGATTGGCAGTTATCCCCCTTTCTTGCCATTCTCCCGGCCATTGCCGTGTCCACGGCGATCAGCTATCTGGGATACGTCTTCTATGTTTCCCGGCCCGAACTGGACGCGCTCGCCCCGGAGGCGCGATGGCGGCTCGCCTCGCTGGGAATCGTGGCCTTTGTCGTGCTGCTGCGCCTGATCTATATGGGCGCAGGGCAATTGATCCCGGACGAGGCCTATTACTGGAACTACGCCCAGCACATGGATTGGAGTTTTTATGACCATCCTCCCATGGTTGCATGGCTGATCTGGCTGGGTACAGCGGTCTTTGGCAATACCGAGTTCGGCGTACGCATCGGCGCGTTCCTCAGCGGCCTGGTGACGATGGGATATCTTTACGCTCTGGCGCGGAACCTGTATGACAAACCCACCGGAATGCGCACTGTGCTGCTGCTGGCGATATTGCCGTTCAGCTTCGCTACCGGCCTGCTGATGACGGCGGATGCACCGCTGATCGCTGCCTGGGCCGCCACTCTCTATTATATGGAACGAGCGCTGATAGCAGATCGCAGCTCGGCCTGGCTGGGGATGGGAATCGCGTTCGGCCTGGGTATCCTGTCCAAGTACACACTGGGCCTGCTGGGACTCGCAGCGCTTTTGTTCGTCATACTGGATCCGAAGGCCAGACGCTGGCTTCGCCGGCCTCACCCCTATCTGGCAGCGGGGCTTGCCCTGTTGCTGTTCTCGCCGGTCATCATCTGGAACATGGAGCACCAGTGGGCGTCGATCACGTTCCAGTCATCGCGGATCAAGGGGGTCGGCGACGATCAGTTCTCGACACACCTGCTATTCGCAAACCTGCTGTTGCTGCTGACTCCCGTGGGTTTGCTCGCCGCCGCATCGGCTTTGCTGTCAGAGGCCGGTAACGATGACAGCGAGTTGGCGCGCAGGCGCCGCCTGTTCGTAAGAATATTCACCGGGGTGCCGCTGGCGGTTTTTTTTGTACTCAGCATGTTCGATTCCTTGCGCTTCCATTGGACCGCGCCGCTATGGCTTGCCGTACTGCCATCGATAGCCTGGATGATGAAATCATCAACAGGCAGCGCCGGCAGTGCAACAAGCCGTTTACTGCCTGCATGGAAGCCGACCATTGCCATTTGCGTATTGGCCTATGCATTCGCCCTTCATTATGTAGTGCTGGGAATACCCGGCATCCCCTATCCGGTGTTCATGAAACAGCACTATTTCTGGCGTGAAGCAACGGACGAGGTTAAAAAAATTGTCAAGGAGGTATACCGCCAGTCTGGACAGAAACCGCTGGTAGTAGGCATGAGCAAATGGCCGATTGCAAGCAGCCTGACCTTCTATGACCGAAATGGCGTGATGGACATTCGCTCGCGCAATATGTTTGGCGACAGCGGCGCCATGTATCAATTCTGGTATCCATCGGAACCCCCCGTCACTCGGCCGATCATATTGATCGGGAACAAGGAGATAGATCTTGAATGCGACCGATGGGGCAACGATATCGCGCAAATGCTCGATCGGCCCGCACCGGTGCAAAGCCATCTGGTATTGCGCGAGGATAAGCCGCTGCGATGGATTTACTACCGCACCGCAAAGGGGTATCGCGGCATAATCCATCGTAGCTGTTGAATGGCAGATTTGATCGCCACTCTTCGCTGCCGGAGCTTCTTCCGGGAGGGAGCGGGAGAGAATCCCGTCATTCAGCCCGCATGCCGCAGCGGTGCCGAATGTCAGGGCCGTGACAGGATGATACGGTTTATCGGCTTTACCCGGTCAAACCAGAGCCTCGCCGGTCAACCTCTCCAGAATGCGCAGCGACGAATGCGACGGATCGTTCATGGCTTCCACCGGCAGGTAGAATGTCTGATCCAGGCTGTGCTGCCCTGACATCGCGCCGTGCAACACCAGATCGGTGATGGCAATCCAGCTCGAACCGGGCGGGAACTCGACAACCTTATGCGGCGCCGTGCGCTGGTACTCCTTGTCGCGCATGCCGAGGGCCCTTAGCGCCGCGATGTACTGATCATACTTGGTCTTGGTGCCATCCACGATGCCCAGCCTGGCCAAAATGGAGGAAAGCCAGCTGGGCTTGCTGAGGCGCACCGAAGGCAGAAAGCGGCGCACGAAGGGCTCGAATGGTTCGCCAAGTTGCCAGACACGCGGCCGGCTGACGGGATGGATATTGGAGAATATGCGCAGCATCGCGCGTCCCTGCGTGGGATATCCATAGCTGGAATCGATATGGAGCGACTGGGTATTGCTGCGTGCAAAAGGCCGATAAGTGACTCGTTTGCGATCCAGCTTATCCTGATAACTGGGGAATAACTGGAGGATGACACTCTCGGCCCATTCGCCGTAGCGGGACATCATGGCCTGGATATCAGGACGTGCTGTGTCTTTGACCTGCGCCCGCATCATCTTCCCGCGCACCTGCGCATAATGGTATTTCTTGATGCGGCCCCGCGCCGGGTCGAAAATGATCGTCGGGCGCCCGTCTTCGACATCGGGCTCCCGGCTCAGGATCTTCGCGGTGTCCGACACCAGCTCCCGCTCCCGCTCGGATAGCTCGAATCCGCTTCTGGGCAGATAAATGACACCACCATCCTCCAGCGTCTCGATGGCCATGCGCCGCAGCTCCGGCGCCGATAAATCGGCGCCCGACTCGATTGTCAGCACCTTCGCGGTTTCACCTTTTTCACGCACGGAAATTTGTTCATCACCTGCCATGATATGCCCTCGATCCATCGAAGCTTGAAAAGTTGCTGCAAGATACCCAAATCACATCATCAGAGCCATTTCCGGATCTGGCTGCAAATGAGCATCGACTCTTAAATTAAAAACTCCTGTCCCAGGAGGCCTGCCGCAAAAAGCGTTTTTCCCTTGCCTGAGACACTCGATCCGGCCGGGCGGCTTACCGTAACAAAAAGCGTGAAGACCGATCTCATTATAGTACTCCACCACCCATTGGTATTCTGCCACTCGTCAATCTTGCGCACGATATTTTCCAAAAACGAGGGCAATGTCAGGAAAAATTGAACAGGGCCTGGATGCGCCCGGCGAGGATTTGTTCAGCTTTTCCTTGATGTAATCACGAAAAGAATTTATGATCCCCCCGCTATTTTACTGGCAAAATTCCATGGATGGGTTATCTTGTGGAGACAGGAGAGGCTATTGAACAAATTGTGCTGCCTTGAACCCCATTCAATCCTTTATCCCCACGCCGCCACTTCTGCTTGCGTGGAGTCGGACAGGCGCCACTGATTGAATGCGAACGCAACCCACGGAATGAAGCACGAGACGAGAGGAAACTGCTATCAAAGCTATCATCCTTAGCGCTGGCCGCGGCAAGCGATTGCAGTCTTTAACCGAGAATATCCCGAAATGCCTCTTACCCATCTCAGGCAAGACCATTATAGAATGGCAGATCGATACCTTGCTCGCGGTAGGGATCGAGCATTTCACCATCGTTACCGGCTTTCAGTCCGTTTCGGTTGAGGCGTTGCTGCGCCGGCGCTACGCCAACCGCGCGCACATCGATACCATCTTCAATCCCTTCTTCGAAGTTTCGGATAATCTGGCGAGCTGCTGGCTTGCGCGATCCGTCATGAGCAGTGAGTTTCTGCTCTTGAATGGAGACACGGTATTCGATGAGGAGGTGCCAAGGCAGCTGTTGAGCTTCTGCTCTGCGCCCATTACTCTCAGTATGAGTTATAAACCCGTCTACGACGAGGACGACATGAAGGTCCAGTTGGATGCGCGAGGATGGGTCAAGCATGTCAGCAAGAATTTAAGGCACGATCAAGTCGATTGCGAATCTATCGGCCTGCTCGCATTCCGCGAGCATGGGCCTCAACTGTTCCGCAGCGCGGTCGAAGAGGCATTGCGGGATCAGGCCAGACTGAAATCCTGGTATCTGTCAGTCATCGATGAGCTGGCAGGCAGGGAGCTGGTCGATGCGTGCGCCATTCCCCACCACTTGTGGTGCGAAGTTGATTTTCCGCCGGATATCCCGATAGCCGAAACGTTCCTGAAAGAAAGATATCAGGACGAGCTCGTACAGAAGTATCTCTTCGTAACCGAATCTGCCGAAACCGATCAGGCTAGCGGCGTCGAACGCTAGCTCAAGCATGCGCTCATCCTATGCTCCACTCATGCCCGAACGGCAGAAAACCCAAACCGGCGCCGATCATATGCACGGGAAGAAGACAGGCCTTGCCGCCGTGCATGCAAGGCGCGCCTTCACGGAAAATTGAACACGCTCCGCGACGTAAGCTCCGGAAAAAAACCTGGGCAAGGCACTCTTATCCCGCCATTCGTTCTCTTTCAGGCATGATGCGGTATCGTTGGGCGCGGCAATGCTGATCTATTCCCTTATCCCGGCGCGTGGAGGCTCGAAAGGCGTTCCCCATAAAAATATTCGCCTGTTGCGGGGCATACCCCTCATTGTGCATTCCATTGATGTTTCGCTTGAATGCCCGTCCATTCAGAGGACTTTTGTCAGCACCGATTCCGAGCGCATTGCCGATATCGCGAAGAATGCCGGTGCCGAAATCCCTTTTTTGAGACCGCGCGAGCTGGCCCAGGATGACACGCGGGATTTGCCGGTTTTTCAACATTTCCTGGATTGGCTGTTGCAAAACGCTCTTCCATTCCCCGATGCTGTCTTGCAGCTTCGCCCCACTTCTCCCTGCCGAAGCGTATCCAAGATTGAAGAAGCAGTGGAATTGCTGAAAAGAAATCCTGAGGCCGACTCGGTTCGGGGTGTCGTCGAGCCCGAGCAAAATCCGTACAAAATGTGGCGCATGGAAGAGGATGGGTTCATGCGGCCACTATTGACCATTCCTGGCATCCGGGAGCCATACAATGAACCCCGGCAGAACCTGCCGAGGGTTTTCTGGCAAACGGGCTATCTGGACCTGATTCGTACCCGAACCATTCTGGAAAACAATTCGCTTACCGGAACACGTGTTTTACCCCTGCCCATCGACAGCACGGAGGCCATCGATATCGATGACGAATCTTCATTTCAACTGGCGGAATGGATACTGACAAAGCGGGGCGGCAACCCGTGAAAGCGCTGGTGGTAGGCCTGGGATCAATCGGAGTCCGGCATGTCAATAATCTGCATGCCCTCGGGGTTCGTGAGCTCGGCGTGGTAAGAACCCGGAATCATCCTCCTCCCGGAAAAATTGCTGCAAGAGAACTCGCTGTTTTCCATGATCTGGATCTGGCCCTTGCTCAAAAATTTGATCTCGTAGTGGTGGCCAATCCGACATCGCTGCATTTGGAAACACTCGTCAAAGCCCTCGACGCCGGCGCCCATGTTTATGTCGAAAAACCTGTCGCTCACGTGGAGGAGTGCCTGGCCGAACTCAAACCCCGCCTGATACCCGGCGGACCAAAGGTTCTGGTGGGATGCCAGCTCCGCATGCATCCGGGGTTGATGAAAATAGGTGAATGGATCAACCAGAATAGACTTGGGAAGATCTACTCGGTGCAGGTGGATCTGGGAGAATACCTCCCTGGCTGGCACCCGTGGGAGGACTATCGGCAGAGCTACGCCGCGCTGGCCGATCAGGGCGGGGGTGTCATTCTGACGCTTATCCATGAGCTGGATTATCTACAGTGGCTTTTTGGAAAACCTGAAAGCGTCTATGCGATCGGCGGCCATCGAACTTCGCTTGAAATCACGGCGGAGGATACGGCGCTCATTACTTTTGAAACCCGGCAGGGTGTCGGTATTCAACTCCGGATGGATTACTGGAGAAAGCCGCCTGTCCGGCGCATGAGCATAGTCGCCGAAAAAGCGCTCGTCGACTGGGATTATTACGCTCGCGCTGCCACCCTGAAGCAGGATGGACAGATCCTGGACGAGATGAAACTGCCTCCGACCTGGGACCGGAACGAGTTGTTCATATCGATGATGCGGGAGTTTCTCGAGAATCTCTCCGGAGAATCCGCTCCGCGGGTTACTTTGCAAGATGGCATCGATACGCTTGTAACGGCTCTGGCGGCAAAGAAATCCATCGAAACCGGCCAGGTGATACGCATATGAGCCAAGCCTACCAAGGCACTCCCTTTGACCTCACGGGCCGTGTCGTGCTCATCAGCGGCGCTGCTGGCCTTCTAGGCAGGGAATTTGCGCTTGCTGCCGCATCGGCCGGGGCACACCTTGTGCTGGGGGACGTGAACAGGAAACAGCTCGAATCGCTGTCGAGTGAAATCACCTCCCTCCATCCACTCGCAAAAACGTTGATCCAGATCCTGGACGTAACCGATGCGAATTCCTGCCGATCCATTGCCGAGCTATGCGAAATGCAGTTCGGACGGATCGACGCCGTCATCCATAGCGCCGCGATTGATCCGAAATTTGAAGGATCTTCCGATACCGCCGGCTTTTCAAGATTCACCGAATTCCCGCTGGAGCTCTGGCAGTCATCCATCGACGTCAACCTGACCGGCGCCTTTCTGCTCTCGCAGGCGACATGCAGAGTAATGGAAAAAGCCGGAAAGGGATCCATTGTTTTTCTGGGATCCAACTACGGACTGGTGGGACCCGATCAGCGCATCTACCGGAAAGCGGGCCAGGAACGCCAGACCTACAAGCCCGCTGTTTATTCCGCCTGCAAATCCGGCCTTCTCGGATTGACGAAATTCCTGGCGGCCTATTACATGAATACATCCATCCGGGTCAACCTGCTCACCCCCAGTGGTGTCCGGAATCAGCATGATGAGGAATTTGTTCAAAATTACTCGTCCCGGACTATCCTGGGGCGAATGTCGAAAAAAAATGAATACCAAGGAGCAGTCATTTTTCTAGTCTCGGATGCCTCAAGTTACATGACGGGGGCGAATCTTGTTATTGATGGAGGATGGACAGCATTATGAGTTTACGTTACCAAAAACCTGTTGTCGTCGCCGAAGTGGGATGCAATCACAAAGGTGATTTTGAAATTGCCAAGACATTCATCAGGACGGCGAAGGAGTTTTGCGACGTGGACATCGTCAAGTTTCAGAAACGGACCGTCAATGAGCTCCTCACCCAGCAGGAATACGAATCCCCTCACCCCAACCCCATGCATTCCTACGGCAAGACCTACGGCGAGCACCGGGAAGTCCTGGAGTTTAATCTTGAGCAGCATCGGGAACTCAAGCGCTATTGCGATGAACTGGGGATTGGCTATGGCTGCTCGGTCTGGGATATTACGGCAGCCAAGGAAATTTTGTCACTGGAGCCCGCCTACCTGAAAATTCCATCCGCAACCAACACAAACTTCGATCTTTTGAACTATGTTTGCGATCATTACGCCGGCGAAGTCCATATTTCCGTGGGAATGACGACCAACCAGGAAGAAAATGCCATTGTGGCCCTGTTCGAGGAGAAAGGTCGCGCCAGGAGCCTGATTCTGTACTCGTGCACCTCCGGCTACCCTGTTCCTCCGGAGGATGTTTGCCTGCTGGAAATCCGGAGGCTGATCAAGAGCTACCAGTCCAGCATCGGCGGAATCGGATTTTCCGGCCATCACAATGGAATTTGTATTGACGTTGCTGCTTATACGTTGGGCGCGCAGATCGTCGAGAGGCATTTCACCCTCGATCGCACTTGGAAGGGAACCGACCACTCAGCCTCGCTGGAGCCCGACGGATTGCGAAAGCTGGCGCGCGACCTGCGGAATGTTCACAAGGCGCTGAGATACAAGGAGCAGGAGATTCTGGAAATCGAATCCGCCCAACGAAAAAAGCTAAAATGGAAAAGCGGCCCCGAGCACAAGCAATAATGGAAAAACAGGCCCACGATCATAAAAATTGATGAGCGCAAAATCTCACGGAGTTCTGGATGAGTGTTAAATCAGATGGAGATACGCTGATTTTTAACGCAACGATGCGAAAGTTCGGCGCGCCTCAGACTATCATTCACAGATATCGATACTGGAGTGTCATGCTGCGCCCTGTCCAGGTAACGCTTGGCTCGGTAATCCTGGCGGCGCATGAACCGGCCCATGCGTTTTCCCAGCTCGGCAAAGCAAGCTTTACCGAATTGCACGAAGTCACAGCACAACTGGAGCCTGCCTTGGCAAAAGCATTCGATTATGACAAATTGAATTACCTGATGCTGATGATGGTTGATCCCGATGTGCACTTCCATGTCATCCCTCGTTACGCTGCGCCGCGGTATTTTAATGGCGGGGAATATGTAGATGCCGGCTGGCCCGGGCCGCCCGACTTCAGCCGGCCAAACGAAGCAGGTGCCGAAGCAAACCACCATATCATGGATCGCATTATTTCCTGCTGGGCATGAGCCAGACGAAGCGCCAGGCATCACAAGGAAAAGAGAAGAATCTCAGGAATGAAGACTGCGGTCGCCGCGCCTGATGCCAAACACACGAATGCCGGGGTCATCGGAGCACCTCCCGTTCCCGGAGGGCCAATGCGCCGATATTTACCTGAATGAGCCGGCTTTTTCGCAACGCCTCGCTATGATGTATTCCACAAATAAATCCTCGGGCATGTCAGCCGTGGAAACTCGACAGTTTACAACTGGATATTCTCCGGCGAAACAATAGATGATCCAACTTGTCCTGTTACGGCACGGGGAAAGCACTTCGAACCGGGATAAGAATTTTACCGGCTGGAATGATGTAGCGTTAAGTCAGCGGGGCGAACAGGAAGCGACGCACGCCGGCCTTCTGCTCAAGGAGGCAGGATATCGCTTTGATCTGTGTTTTACTTCCGAACTCAGACGCGCCAAGGAAACCCTGCGTATCGTATTGTCGACGATGCAGGCCGGCGAAATGGAAATAAGGCAGAATTGGCATCTGAACGAACGTCACTATGGCGCGCTCGAAGGAATAAGCCGATTGAGCGCAGTAAGGAAATTCGGCATCTGGTCGATTATCGGCACTCAATTGAGCTTTAATGGCTGTCCCCCTCCGCTCGACCCCACTGATTCGCGTTTTCCCGGAAATCAATCACGTTATTCGGAGATCGACAGGAAAGAATTGCCGCTTTCCGAAAGCATGAACCAGACACTCCTGAGAGTGGTGCCTTACTGGAAGAAAGCGATCCTGCCTGAGATCCGGGATGGAAAGCGGCTTCTCATCGTCTCTCACCAGCATGTTCTACGCACGCTGATGATGGAACTGGACGGTTTTTCCGCCATCCATCTGATGACCTTGTCCATTTCTACCGGCCGCCCATTGGTGTATGAACTCGACGACGAGCTGAAGCCTGTCCGGCACTACTATATTGACCGCCGGGTGGAAAGCCACACCTATTCCTCATGATATGAACCTGAATCCGGCATCTGACCACTCATTTCCAGTATAGAGCTATGAGCCACAAAGACTTTCCGCGGTACTCGACGTTCATCTGCATGGTGAGTTCGCTACAGGGTGGATTTAGGATGAAGCCCTGCCTTCTCCTCTGGAGACATGCGGAAGCAATGAGAAATATTGCAGACGATAGAGGTTCAAAACCCTTCTTCGTCCAATGCATGGGCAAGACAAGGCGGAGGAGTTGGGTGCCGAACTGAATCCCGAAATGTTCCTGCAACAATTTTCCCTATGCGGATGATGCCTTACCCAGTAAAGCGAGATGGCGCACCACGGTCTGCGGCGCGCGGCCAGCGCGCCAGCGATATCCCGCTTCCGTCAATTCCGCATGCTGTATGAAAGGCATTGCCCGGACAGGCAATTTCCATCGTTGCGCTTGGCCTGCTTCCGGCAACCCTCCGTTTCACGCCGGGCAACTGCTGAATGGTCTCGGCAAAAACTGTGAGCAACCGGATGGCAAATAGATGAACCTTTCCATGAAAGCGCTTTTTTTTCTACGTCACTACAACGACATAGATCATATCACGCCGGTCATCTCCAAGTGGATCGAGACCGGGCATAGTTGCGATATCGTATTGATCGGCAAGCATAGGCTTCTTAGCGATTACCGGATCGAATTTCTCAAAAAGCTGGATGGGGTGCGGATTGCCCATATTCGGGATCTGATTCCAGCGCGTGAATTCTTGAAATGGCGGCTGCAAACAATTCTGCTGGCCACCAGCTTGCAGCGTCTTTTCATCGGTCCGCTGGTTCGCGCGGCGATCCGGTACTACGACGCCGAACGGCGGGAAACCGTGTGGCGGAGCACCGCCGACCGCATACTGCAAAGAAGCTTCAAGGAAGGCGACAAAGGCGTCGTGGTATTTGACTGGCTGACGAAAAACTCGCCCATCTGCATCGAATGGATTGAACAGGTCGTGTCCAGAGCCCACGCCATGGAGCTGGGTACCGTGTCATTGCCGCATGGGGATAGCCCGCATTCGACTCAACTGATAAGGCATCGGGAGTGGAATCTTGCTCCTGATGCTTCTTTTTCCGCCGCATGCATATTTGATAAGCTGGTCGTACCCAATGATCTATGCGCAAGGCGTTTTCGGCCGTTTCTTGACGATCGGTCCATAGCGGTGCTGGGCTCGCCGCGCTACTGCGATGAATGGTTGGCCAAATTGGCTACATTCGCGCCTGCCTCCTCGCTCAGCCGCTCAGGCAGGCAGTTCAGGGTCGTGATGTTTTTACGAAAAAATGACTTCACGATATTCTGGGAAGAAGTCACTGAAGTGGTATGCCTGATTGCTGCCTTCCCTGACACCATGCTTGTGATCAAGCCACATACACGCGGCGGATGGCGGCAATCCCTTACCGGAAACGCCGCAGTGCGCCGCCTGCGAAACGTGATCATCGCAGCAGACGATATTCATTCTATTCATCTCATGAATTGGGCCGACCTCATCATCGACCTGGCCACCTCGGTAGTATTCGAAGCGGTCAAGGCCAAAAAACCCGTGCTGGCGGCGGATTACCTTCACGCCGGCCGCTCTGCATTGGCCCATTATATGCCTGAGACAGAATTGAAATGCCGCGACGACGTATACCGCAGAATCAAGAGCCTTGTTTCAGGCAGCGATGGCACGTTCTACGTGGAGCATCACCGGGAACGCTTTATCAAGGAAATGCTGCATCCCGCCGGACCGGACGTGCTGCCTCTCTATGTATCATTGCTCGAAGCTCAGGCGCGGGCTGGAGCCCAACCAAGCCCGCATTACCATCCCTCCAATGATTTCTCCATGGACACCCAAAGGGATCAATGCCTGTCGAATCAGTTATAGGAAATTCGTCTTCCTTCGAGATATATTTCGGTGGACCCGATCAGCCGGCCGGTTACCTGCGCGATATTCTGGCACAGCACATCGCGGCAGTCCCGCCAGGAGGATCAATCGATTGGGTGACCTACTATTTTCGCGACGTAAGATTGGCCCAGGGCATTGTTCAGGCCCACAAGCGCGGAGTCAATGTCACGGTGACTCTGGCTGGCAAACCGCGTGTCCCTGAAGCCAATGATGCCGTCATTGCGTTGCTGTCCGGACATGATGGCCTGGGAAACAGGATGCGTGTGATTACTCTGCCGGGAATACCCGCACCGCGCGGAAAATCATGGAAGCCGCAGTTGCACGAGAAACTCTACTGCTTTTCCCACCCCACCCCGATTGCTTTCGTCGGATCTTTCAATCCCTCTGGAAACATGCCTCATGAGGAACGGGATATCTTGAGAGAGATAGGCGATCAGGACCGGGGCCATAACGTGCTCGTCGGAATAACGGATCCGCTCCTGGTTGCGCAATTGGTAAAACATGCCCGCCGATTGCATCGAACACCGCCTGGACCACTTTATCGATTCTCGGCCGAGGCAAACCGGGAAATCAAAAACGGAGAAACCGCTATGTACTTCTGGCCACGCATGGGCCCTCACCCGATAATACGATTCATGAATCAGATCAGCGACAGCGCACGCCTCCGCATCGTTGCATCCCATATCAGAGCGGAAAGCGCCATAAAGGTCATGGCTGGATTAGCCCAAAGAGGCGTAGAGACGCATATACTGGGAGACTCGACATCAAGGCGAGTAACCGAAAAGGTGGAAAGGCGGCTTTCCCGTACCGAAATTCGGTTCAAGCGGGTCAAGGACCCTGATGGTCTACCGATGCATCTCAAGTTCGTACTGATCGATGACGGCCGCAAGGCATGGTCCATCTTCGGGAGCTTCAACTGGACAAAGCCATCGTTCTGGCTGAACTACGAAATTGCCGTGATATCAAGCAACCCTTTGCTTTTCAAGGCTTTCTCCGACCGGTGGGATGCACTGGAAAATAGCATCCCTTCGACGGCTACACAGGCGGCACGGAATACGCCAGATTGAATCTATTTGTCATTATGACGAAATTGCCCGATAATCTGCTGGCTTCTCCATTGCATGATTTTGCCGGAAGAGGCCTGCGCATCGATATCGGGAGACTCGCCGAAAGGCTTGATCCAAGCATCAGGGATGCGCAGTTTTTCCGTTGCGCACATGGCATTTTTGTTTTTCAGCCAGCGGGAATCGAAGCTGAACAGGACCCCAAACCCGGCCAGGAGATTCAGTTCGAATAATGCGATGGGTAGCCTATGTGCCCTTGTGCGGCGGTTCCCAATTAATCGCCCCAGAAAAAGTGCGCTACGTAGGCGGACGGCCGTTATTCGCATGGAGCCTGGAGCAAGCCATTTCGTCAAAATGCTTTGACGAAGTGTATGTAGCCGTGGATTCGCCAGAAATCAGCAGGGAAGTGTCGAGCGAATTCTCGTCGGCAGTAACAGTTCTGAATCACCCTTCCCCATACCCGCAAGTAAGCACGGAAACCGCCCTGCTCGAGTTTCAGCAACGAGTCGCCCCTTTCGATGTCGTTTGCCTGATTCATGCCACATTTCCACTGACCAGCACAGATGATTTCCGGGCAGCTAAAAGCAGTTTTCTCGCGGAAGACCTGGACTCGCTTGTCACCGTCACGAAATCGACGCGCTTCGTCTGGACCATGGCGGGTGCACCCGCCATTCATCATCTGGCAACACCGCCCCAGCCTCGCGAAGCGTACTCATATTTCATGGAAAATAAAGCGTTTTACCTGACTCGGGGCATGTTGCTTAAAAATTATGGCTGCCATGTAGGTGGCCGGACCGGAATTTATGAAATGCCGGCCGGCGCCGAAATGGATACAGGAACAGGCTGGCTCGCTCTGGAGCGGCTCTTGTTGAAGCGGCTATCCAAAACCAGCGCGAATGCTTCCCGGATTAAAGCGCTGGTGCTTGATGTAGACGGAACGATGACAGATGGCGGTATGTATTATGGCCCTGCTGGTGAAGCTCTGAAAAAATTCAATACCCGCGATGCCCATGGCCTGCAATTGCTGCGAGAGAACGGAATCAGGATCGGGGTCATTAGCACTGAGAAGAGTCCCGCTGTGGAAGCGAGGATGAAAAAACTGAACATCGACGAATACCATCCAGGGGTACGAAATAAGCTTCCTCTTCTTCTGGAGCTGGCAAGGCGATGGAACATCGCTTTGGGAGATATGGCATATATCGGCGATGACCTCGGCGATCTGGAATGCCTGAACCGGGTGGGTGTTGCTTTTTGTCCCGCTGATTCCGTTCCCGAAATCCTGGAACACGTCCATTATGTATGCAAAGGCCGAGGGGGTCATGGCGCAGTGCGTGAAGTTTGCGATCTTATTCTAAAAAAGTGCTGAAACAGTCTTCCCCAACTGTCAGCGCAACAATCCGCGCCGCAACAATTTCCAGAAAACCTTATAACCCCATAGAACCGGATGGCGCCGCAACATCGGAGAAACCTCGACGTGAACGCCGGTGTGGCGCTCTATCTTCCATACAGCATAACTGATGCCGTCCTGGAACGTGAAGGCCGCCTTTGCCAGCCGAAGAATAGACAGAATGCGTCCCTGCCAGCGCCGCAATTTCCAGTGGCGCAATGAACGAAGCCGAGTATCAGCGCCAATTTCGCATCGATAGTTGCCATTCGCCAAAGCGATGAGCCTGCCCTCGAACACGCGTCCAGCACATGCATACGCGGTCAGTCTCGCATAATCGTCCAGGTTGAGTTGCGCAAGAAGGCGCGCGCGCGTTTCCCGTTCAGGCCGCAATTCCGCGGCATAGGTAAGGCTCAGTCCTCTTGACCAGATCTCTTCGACCGTTACCTCTCCCGATTCAAAAGCGGAAACGACCTGATCCAGAAATGTGGTAACTGCATGGGCAAGCGAGAAGTGTATGCGCTGGCGCACGATTTCGTCGCGCACGTAAAGCAAACGCACCGGTTGAGCAAACCGGGCCCAGAGATAGGGATGGAACCACCGCCGAGTTCCACGCTCGAAATCCTCGGTCGAGACAACCGCATATTTTGCGCGTAATGTTTTCTCCTGAGCGGATATCTCGAGATAGAAGACATTTGGCGGTAGCCACGCATTCAAAGAGGCGAGATGGCGCTGCCGGTAAGCACTATGGTAGCTGTTCACCACGACATAGAAATCCGCGATCCCATCCGCAATTTCGCGGGCGCGCAGACAGGAGCCGTAAAGGAGAACAGCGTCCAGCGAAACGCCAAAACGCGCTCTCAATTCTTCGACAAAAAAGGAAAAATCAGCAGCTACCGGCAGGGAACTGAGATGTGCCATCTCGGCGACGAGACCATGGGGTAGCTCTTTATCGAGAACCGCTGGACTGCCTGTCATTGCCATGACTTATTCAGGCGTCTTCAGCGCCATAAAAGTGATGGGGCCTGCCGCCGAGATGCGCAATGGGCCGCTGTCGCTTGCAGCCTTGTAGGATTCGCCGTCAACGATATACTCGTCATCCATGAGCACTTCCAGCACGTGGGTATTGCAGCTGAAATAACCATCCCGTTCTTTAAGGATCTGGCCGCGCCCCCTCAATACCGACAACAGTGAATGCCAGGGATTTTTTCGATACTGTTCGACAAATGTAATATGCAGCGGCCCCTGTTCCCGCCCCCAGTATGGGCGCATATCAAACAGCAAGCGATCCAGGGAGCTGGCAAAAAAAAAGGTGTAGGTTCCGCTTCGAACCTTATTGCCGGGCTTGGCAATCGACATATTGACCGGCGCCCATGCCCCATTGCGACGCCCGAAAACCACGCCTGCAAGATAACCAAGGGTAATGAGAGCTGAATATATTTCCCCTGTAATTCCCAATTTTTTTATCCTGCTTTGGGAGAATATCACAGCCCGGGCTATAAGTCCTGCGCCGAGAAACATCCCATACACCTTTTCCGCCCCGGCCTGTTCAACGCAAAGCACATGTCTTTGCAGTACTGAAGGCGCCGTGTGTTCCAGCAGATATTCCTTCAGGCGATAAAGGATGAGCTCCGGCTTGTCATGCATTCCAAGATCCATTGCCGTCATGTTGGTCGTCCCTCCGGGAACGATCGTGAGCATGGGCCAGCGTTCTGGTGGCTGCATGGCAAACAGGTGACATAGCGTTCCCTGCACCGTGCCGTCGCCCCCAACGATGATCAGCAAATCGATGTCGACAACCAGAAATGTCTCTAACGATTCCTTGATCTCGGACGCGTTCGTGACTTCCATGCAGATTACGCCTGGAATGCCGAAAGCAGCCCGTCTCACACTATTCCTGCGCTTTCGGATACGTCCGCTGAGAGGATTTAAAAGCACTCCGATTCTCGCAACTCCAGACCGCAATCTGTTGATTCTCTGCTCCAACTAAAAACCTTTATAAACTTTTATAAATTTTCAATGGGGTAAAAATCCGGGCAACAAACTTTCCGTCATTCTCACCCGGCACGATGTCCTCGAACCAGGAACGTAACGGCCCATGGGACCGGCGCATCTGCCAGGCCATCATTACCCGGACGAAAAGAAACAGGGTTGAAAGAAGATGCCAGACGATTACCGCCCACAGTCCGGCGTCCGGCCTGCCCATAAGCCACCCGGCCGTCAACAGTATCAGGTTGGGATTACGTCGCGCAGTGATCAGCCGATTGAAGGAATCGAGCGGGCGCCATATGAAAATATCGAATGATGCAATCCAGAACTGAAAAACCCCTTCACATAACCGGCCACCAATGTAACCGATAAGTATCAGTGAAAACAAGATGGTCAAGTCGGCTACCTGGACCGATTCGGGTATCAGCCCGATAGCCCAGGCCATATACCAGAGCGGGGGATGAATGATATCCAGACCATGATCCAGCGCATCCCCAACGCGGCTGGACGTTACCGTAACGCGAGCCAGTTTCCCGTCCACGGTATCGAAAAAGGTCATCAGCCACGCCATTATCAGCCCTGCGCCGAAATAGGCGTGCCCAAAACCGATTCCGGCTGCCAGGGTAAGCACCAGGCTAAGCAAGGTAACCTGGTTGGGGCTCAAGCCCCAGCGTACACAAAGACGCGTAACCCAAAAGGCGGGCATGGGCCAGAGCCATTTGGTGACCAGATCGGTTACACCTTTGTAGGATCGCACGAATAACTCTGACTCGAGCTGCGAGCGGTTGCATTTGCTGATAGGCAACACGTAAGGCTTGTCTCTTTTCTTGAGATTTCGCTGCAGGCCCAGTACATCGAGATCCTCCGTGGTATAGCGCGGCGGAATGGAGTAGTTCTTCTCTTCTGCCCCGTTTTTCAGATACCCCAGCGCGGAGGTCGCATCGATAATGGAAACCCGCATCGCCGCAGGCTGGCCTTCATTCGTAACAAGCGTCAGGTATGTTTTCGCGCTGATCAGCGTTGCCAGTACTCTGTCATCAAACAAATAATCTGCCCGCAATAGCAGTACCGCTGCCTGACCCGGGATTTGGGCGATCTTGTCCACCAGCTTGGCCTGCGCCCGCGACGCCACCATGCGCCGGAGACGCTCGCGGCCGCTCAACCCCCAGATATCGATTTCACTGTCGCCAATGATATAAACATAAATTGTGATGGGCATGGAGTCTTCTTTTATACTTATATGCGGGCTCGAATTCGCGCCGGATATCAAATTTGGGTCATTGAGTAGCGATGTTCGCCATCTAAAATACACGTCGCAGCCAGACGTTTGCGAGAGCTATCAGTATTGCGCCAGGAAGTAGTGCCGTCAGCGCGGGATTCAGATGCCACAATAATCCGAGATTCGAAAAAACCTGATCGAGCAAGTATACGGAAATACCCAGCATGGCTGCGAGCACAAGCCGATTCCCCAGTCCCGTCCGTACCGACCCAAAAACAAAAGGGATCGAGAGCAGCAGCATGGCAATGGTGGTCAGAACCACGCCGGCCTTTCGCCACAAGGCTAGGGCATAAGCCTCCGCCTCCTGCCCGGTGGCGCGCAAAAAGCGCACATGCAGAAACAATTCGACGGGTGAAAGACTATCCGGCTCCTTGGTCAGCGTGGAAATATCATCCGGGTTCAGGAAAGACTTCCATTTCAGGGAATCCGCAGTGACCGACTCGATGCGGTTCTCCGAAAATGTCCGGGTCGTGACTTCGCTCAGCTCCCACATATCGCCGTCAATGAAATCGGCATGCTTGGCGCGGATATGAGCCAGTAGGAAACCATCCTTGTCAAAATTCATTATCTCGATATCCGCTGCTCTTCCAGCATGCAGCATTTCGCCGATGCGCAATATGTTCCTTTCATCCCGCGTCCAGATTCCGAGATTCTTGCCAAGCGAAGCGCTCTTGTCGAGAGCGGCTGCCTTCCAGGAAATCGCTTTTTGCTGAAGTTGCGGAGCGATGAACTGTTCCAGCAAGGCGATAAACAACAGGAGGATCAGTCCCATTCCCAGCGGGGCCATGCTGATTCTGATGGGGGACATGCCGGCCGCTCGCAGCGCGGTCAATTCGGAGGCAATCGCCAGCCGGCCAAGGGCAATGACGTTGCCCAGCAGCGCAACAAAAGGCGCAAGCTGGATAAAGCGGCGCGGCAGCAGGAATGCCATATGCAGGAATGCGTCCTGTACCTGAAAAGTGCCCTTCCCGACGGCATCCAGTTGCTCCAGCAGATCGAGAAACCCGAACAATGGCAGCAAGACGGCGGCTGCGATTGCCAGGCCGATCGCAACCTGCAATGCCAGGTAACGATCAACCGTTATCATCGGAATGACGAAAATCGTTGCTGGAATTCGACTGTCGTTCAGCCAGGATGGATTCGACAAGCAACAGATCGGCAACCTTGTCCACGTCGATTCCTGCCTGCGGATAGGGCAGGAACACCGGGGAAACCTTGATGCCCGTCCTTGCAGCAACGGTTTTCAATCCCCGGTCGACCGTCAGCAGGCCCGTCACGTAGAAAAGTACGGTAATCAGCCCGAAGACCTGTGCAATCAGTTGCCAGGGCCGTTTCCGCAATTCTTCCGCTCGCCGCCAGAACGAAACCAGTCCGCGGCCCCGAGGATTGAGGAAGGCGTACAAATTACATCCGCACACTTGCGCATCGCGCAATTTTATAACCGTCCTTCTTGCTCCCGGAAATGCCGCCGTGATATCGCCATACGCAACCGCTCCCACTGCCGCATCGCCTTCCTGCTTTTGCGACTCCGTAAGGAAATACTGAACGATCGCGGGCGTCAGCAACGCATGGTCGGCGGTTGTCAGCAAAACAGGCGCATCACGCTCGATTTTCGCAAGACAGCTATCAGCGCTGCGGCTTGGAGAATCGAGATTCGGAAGCCAGGTGACGCGGCCGCTTGCAATACGGTCATCCAGTTCCGGGCATGTCTGTATCGCGTGCTTTGGCGGACCGCAAATAATGATGGATTTGATCATGCCGCTCGCCTCCAGTGCATCGAGCACGCGGATGATCATCGGTATTCCACGAACGGGAGCAATCGCCTTGCAGGCCGAACCCGTTCTGGCGGCGACCGGATCGCCGGCAGCACGATCCGCGGCAAGGACTACGGCCGTAAATTGTCTTCTTTCATCCATCGGATTCATGGTGGCTATTCAGCTTCGATCATGCGCCAGTGTCTTTCCGTAGATCCGGTAACGCTTGTACTCCTTGCAGCCCATGTACTTGAGAATACTGCGCATGGGCTTGTTGTCCTCGAGTATCCAGGACAGTTCCAGCGCCTGTATTCCCCTGGAAATCGCCGCCTGCCGCGGGGCATCGATCACCATCAAGGCGAGCGCTATGCCAAGCGGCGTATTCTGAAACTGCCTGCGCACCCCCATCAACGGGATCCTGCCTGTACGAACTCCCCTGGATTTGAGATGATGGATTAGCCCTATCCAGCCCAAAGGGAATAAATTTCCATTCAATCCGGCAAAAATTTCATTCAGGTTCGGCAATCCCGCCATGAAGGCCGCGGGAATACCATCGACCTCCGCGATCTGGACGAAATCGTCCGGAACAAGGAGGCGAAGGCTGGTGCCCAGTTCGGCAAACTCGGCCTCGGTGAAAGGCACAAAACCCCAGTTTTCCGACCATGCATCGTTGAATATATCACGCAGGGTTTCCATTTCTTCGCCGAATCTATCCCTCCTCAATTTCCGCAATACGATCTGCTTCGAAAACTTTTCTTTCAAGCTGACCATCAATTGGGGTGGCGAATCGTCCACCTTTACCCAATAGGCAAGCATATCCTTCACCGGCCGATAGCCGTGCTGTTCCAGGAGGGGGCCATACCACGTCCGGGAATGGGGCATCATCACCATCGGCGGCGTATCAAAACCTTCCACCAGAATGCCGCATTCCTGATTGATGGATAAATTGAACGGTCCCGTGACATGCATCGTACCGCGGGCGGCCAGCCAGTCTTCCGCGCTGGATAGAAGCGCATCCAGCACCTCTGCATCCTCTATCATTTCAAGCAGACCAAAATGGCCGGTGCGCGGACCATAACGGTCCCGATGGAGTTGATCAACCTGAGCGCTGATCCTGCCTACTGGTTCGTTATTCCGATATGCGACCCACGCCTGCCATTCCGCATGCTTCAGAAATGGGTTGAATTTCGAAAAATGCAGGCGCCGCTCCAGCCGCAGCGGCGGAACCCATAGCGGATCATCGGCATATATGCGCCATGGAACATCGATAAATGTTCCCATCTCCCGCCAGCTGGCAACAGGACGGACGACTATCGGCCCCATGGATGGACCCGGTATTTTATTCTTGTACGAAACATGCAAATATTTACAAAATCAAATCATGATCAACAGGGAAACGGGATGCTATTCACTATGTCCCTCGGCTTTCCTGATCCTCTTCCGCCCTTTGCCGCCCTGCTCCACAAGCGAAGCATTGAAACTCGCGCAAAAACCATGTCAAATGCGCACTGGATTGAAATGGGGGATGTGCAGCACCCGCTTCCCTGGAGGAAGTGGGGCGCCTGCGCGGGACCGCCGGCAGATGCGTTAACCCGATACCTTGATGGCTACCTATGATATTATAATGGGATTTTTCTGCCCCGGTTCAGAATGGCAATGCGCGTCATGGAGGAAAGTGAGCCATTTTAACCGTCAAACGGATAAAACGTAATGTATTCACCAGCGTAAAACAGACGGGTTTTTGTCGTTCCAAAGCGGCATAACTTGAAGCCGGGATGATCTGCGACCGCCCGCTTTGCCGGATAGTTCAAGTTTACGGGGACAAGTCGAGGGTCGGGGATATTGCAGAAAAGAGAAAGGTGATAGTCAAAATTTACCGTGGCAACACTTTAAACAGAGGTTGATTACTAATGGAAAGTAGCGAAACCAACCTGATCATTTCCCTCGCGCTCATTCCGGTCGTCATCTGGCTGCAGGTCTGGGTGCGGAAGCGGCGCAGCCGGCGTCGCAACGAATCGGGCCAGCAGGAGTTCGACAGCTTGGGCGCAACACTCCTTTCCGCAATCATAGAGGGCGGAGCGGTAATTTCGAGTTTGATACTCATCATCTGGATCATGGGAGGCATATTGCGATATCTATTCCCGGTCATATTCAATGCAAAATAAGCATGAGTTCCCGAGGGACGATGTAGCTCTGCATCCTTTTACTTGATTGGTGATGGTTCCGCCGGCGAATCAATACGTACCGCAAAGCCTTGCTCCCTATCGGCTTCGGATACTGCTAAAATTGTAAAAGCTCTTTATCGAAGGCGGCTGCTAAGATCCATGATAAAACCCGATTGTGTATGCGCGTAGTTGTCACTGGAATGGGGGTTGTTTCACCCATTGGAATAGGCACCGCCCAGTTCTGGGCAGCCGCCGTGAATGGAATCAGTGGCATAAAAAGAATCGAAGGCTTTGACGCTTCCGACCAGCGTTCGCAGGTTGCGGGCCAGGTTCCTTCCTTCAATCCTTCGGACTTTCTGTCCCCAAAGCTTCTTGATCAGATAGACAGGTTTGCCCAGCTGGCACTGCTTGCATCCAAGCTTGCACTGGAGGATGCCGGCGGACTCGACTCGTACGATCCCGGACGTGTCGCCGTCAGCATCGGATCGGGAATGGGGGGCTTCGGCACGTTTGAATCCTCAGCCATCCGTAAATTTAGAAATCAGCCGGTGCCCCCCTTCACCGTGCCCCGGACCATGGCAAACTCAGCCGCAGCCTGGGTTGCGATCAAGCACCGGTTTACAGGGGTGAACCTGACATGCAGCACGGCCTGTTCTTCCGGAGCCAATGCGATAGGAATGGCGCTGGATCTTTTGCGATCAGGACGCGCCGATGTGGTAGTCGCCGGAGGCGCCGAAGCTTGCGTGTTGCCGCTGACCATGACGAGCTTCGAAATATTGCGTGCCTTGAGCACGGGTTTCAATACCGATCCTGAGCGCGCCTCCCGTCCATTTGCGAAGGGCCGCGACGGTTTTGTGATGTCGGAGGGAGCAGGCATACTCATCCTGGAAAGGGAAGAGAAGGCGAAACAGCGAGGAGCCAGGGGATATGCGCGCCTCGCGGGATTTGGACAGACATGCGATGCAGCGCATATCGTGATGCCAGACATGAACGGCCAGGTGGCAGCGATGCGGGGAGCCATCGTGGACGCCGGGCTGGAGCCGGAAGATATCGACCACATCAATGCCCACGCCACCTCGACACCCCTGGGCGACATCGTCGAAACCCGTGCTGTAAAGAATCTTTTTGGCGAACGGGCGAAAAACATTCCTATCAGCGCAACCAAGTCGCTGATTGGCCACTCCATCGGCGCCTCGGCCGCAATGAGCAGCATCGCCACGATCATGGCCTTGCATACGGGAACAGTACATCCCACCATCAATCTCGACGAGGCTGATCCGGAGTGCGATCTCGATTACACCCCTAATCAAGCGCAGCAGAAAAATCCCCGAACCGGGCTATGCAACGCATTCGGGTTCGGCGGAAATAATGCAAGCATCCTTTTCACAACTCTTGAGTGAAGGAATAAATCGGATATGGATAGAGCAGAGATTGAAACAAAAGTCATACAGTTCATCGCCACCAAGGTAGAGAACAGGGATGCGTCCACTATTAACAGCTCATCCAAATTCGAGGAGCTTGGCCTCGATTCCATGGATACCATCCAGCTCCTGTTTGACGCCGAGGATAGTTTCGGCATCAACTTTGATGGTGAAGAGGCAAAAGGATTTACGACTGTAGGGGATATTGTTTCTTATATCGAAAAGCACCAGGCACAAGCTGCGTCGTAATAAGCGGGTGGAGCGCAGGCCAGAAAAAACAACACAGGAAACCGATATGAGGGCCACGAAAGCGCTGAACGAATCTTCGCGGGTGTCCAAAGTTTTTTAAGCGGTCTTCTTTCTGCCTGACGATTTTGGCCTGGCTTTTGTCCCGGTTTCGGTCGTTCCTGATCTCGCCTTGCTCTCCCTGACTACTTTCGCCTCGAACTCGAACTCCACCTTGCCATCTTTACCCATGACGAGATAAGCCGAAAAGGGCCTGCCTTTTTTGGAGATGAACTTCGAAAGCAGATCAGTTTTGCCGGTTCGCAGAAGCTGGGCTACCTGCTCCCGTTCGAGAGCACGCGCGAGAATGATCTTTCCGATCCGGAAGTTGCAGCCGCGAGTCGGACCCACGGCTTTCTCGCATATATAACTCATGCCGTGATCATATATATTCCCTCCACAGCGGGGACACTTCCCGATTGCCGCCTGACCAGAAAAATCGATTTCCTCTGCCCCTGCCTCATCGTTCTTGCCAAAATCAAATTTCATCTCAAGCGTATCGGTAAGCCTGACATTGGCATTGAAGAGGCGCCCTGTTTTACTACGAAATCCCTGGAGCGGCCCTACTTCCTTTTTAGTGATCAGCTGCTCCATTTCCGCCGTTTCAAATTGCCGTCCCGCCAGGATCTTCCATAATGCGAAATCACACTGCTGGCACTGAAATTTCTTGTATGTCTCCTGCATCACCCCGCCGCATTTAGGGCAGGGAGAGGCAAGGGTGGAAAAATCACCGCTGATGGTTTCACCGCGATGGCTTTTCGCCTGCTCCACCATGTGGTTCGTCATTCCGGCAATTTCTTCCATGAATTTTCCACGCTCGAGCTTCCCCTGCTCTATCTGCCGCAGCTTGAACTCCCAGTCGCCGGTCAGTTCCGGGGAAGTCAATTCAGGCACATTCAGCCCTCGCAACAGCGTAATAAGAGAAAACGCCTTGGCTGTGGGGTGCAATTCCCGTCCAACCCGCTGCATGTAGTTTTCAAATACCAGTCCTTCGATAATCGCGGCCCGGGTGGCCGGAGTACCCAAACCCTTGGTACTCATTGCCTCGCGCAACTCTTCGTCTTCCACCATTTTTCCGGCACTTTCCATTGCGGAGAGAAGAGTGGCTTCATTGAACCGGGCTGGTGGCCTGGTCTGGCTGGACATCACCTTGATATCTTCGGCAAAAGCCGGCTCGCCGGCCGCCACTTTGATGAGATTGGTTTCATTCCCGCCTGTACCGGACTGGGCTTCCTTCCCATAGACCACCTGCCAGCCTGGGTTCACCATAACCCGGCCTTCGGTCTTGAATGGCTCATTCTCGACCCGGGTTATCCGGGTGGTTACCAAGAACTCGGCCGCTGGGTAGAAAATTCCCAGAAACCGTTTTGTCACCAGATCGTAAAGCTTGGCCTCAGCCTCGTTCAACCCCTTAGGCTCGAGCGAGGTCGGGATGATGGCGAAATGGTCCGAAATCTTTGCGTTGTTGAATATGCGCTTGTTCGGCTTCACCCACCCGGCTTCAAGTATCTCCTTCGCATGCTTTCCATATGAAGTCTTTCCCAGCGAGCCCAGTGTTTCCTTGACCGTCGCAATGTAATCCTCGGGGAGGGCGCGCGAGTCGGTGCGCGGATAAGTCAACACTTTATGCTTTTCATATAACGCCTGGGCCAGTCCCAGCGTTGCCTTGGCGGAAAACCCGAAACGGCCGTTTGCGTCTCGCTGCAAACTCGTCAGGTCATAAAGCAACGGGCAGATTTCACTGGATGGCTTGCTCTCCTCGCTCACCACCCCGGTTTTATTTATGCACTTTGCGCGAATGCTTTCCGCACGGCTCTGATCCCATAACCTCTCGGGTCTCTGCTCGGCATCCTTTTTGTCTTTGGAAAATCGCTCGTCGAACCAGCGGCCCACGTATGTGCCAGCTTCGACCAAAAAGGTCGCATGCACTTCCCAGTAATTTCTGGGAATAAACTTCTTAATAGCATCTTCCCGTTCGATGAGAATAGCCAGCGTGGGGGTCTGAACGCGCCCCACCGTAGTCTTGTGGAACCCGCCCTCCTGCGAATTGAAGGCGGTCATCGCGCGGGTGCCATTGATGCCGACCAGCCAATCCGCTTCGGAGCGGCTCACCGCCGCTTCTGCCAGCGGGTGAACGGCAGAAGCATCGAGCAGCTTCGCAAAACCCTCCCGAATCGAAGCAGGCGTCATCGATTGCAGCCATAATCGCTTTACCGGCTTGGCGGTACCAATATGGCGCACGATATAATGAAAAATCAACTCCCCCTCGCGTCCGGCATCGCACGCATTGATGAGCGCCTCCACGTCCTTGCGCTTGATAAGCCTCGCGAGAAGCTTCAGCCGTGATTCAGTTTTTTCGATAGGGTTGAGATCGAAGTGTGGTGGAATAACGGGCAAATTGGCGAAACTCCATTTTCCGCGCTTGACCTCATATTCTTCCGGTACCGCCAGCTCAAGCAAATGCCCGATCGCCGACGACAATACATACCGATCGCTCTCGAAGTAGTCGGTGTGCTTGTCGAACCCGCCCAGGGCTCGCGCGATATCGGAAGCGACAGAGGGCTTCTCGGTAATAATCAAGGTTTTACCCATGAAACTCCTGTAAATTTCCGCAGTATCCGGAACCTTCCGTCATCGATGAAGACCAACGCCTTGCCCGATGAATCATGAGTTCCATGATCCTCTGAAGTTTCGGCGGAGCACGCATGCCCCAGCTGGAACAGTCTCTTTCCATCACCTTTCCGTTCTTATATCAACCGCCGCTTTCTGCATTTCAAAATCCGCCAACATGAGAAGCCCAAATACAGGATCGCCGGCCGGCTACCGCAGGCGCTGATAGCGCCCGCCTGGAAGACTGGCGATCACGCCATCGAGTTCTAACGACAATAGCATCGCCGATACCGTTTCAACCGTCAAGCCGGTGCCGGCGCACAAGGCATCGATATCGCTGATGTCATGCCCAAGATAATTCAGAAGCACCGATTCCTGAACGACAGGCTCCTTGGCGCCGTCACTTGCGCGTATGCTGCGAGCCGGACATTCATACCCGAACTCATCCAGGATATCCTCGATCGCTTCCACGAGCTTCGCCCCTTGCTTGATGAGCGCGTGGCATCCCTTGGAGAAAGGCGAGTGAATGGAGCCGGGAACAGCAAACACATCTCGCCCTTCCTCCAAAGCCTGGCGCGCAGTGATGAGTGAGCCGCTTTCCAGCGCGGCTTCCACTACCAGGCAACCACGGCTCATGCCGCTGATTATCCGGTTGCGGCGCGGGAAATTACTACCGATTGCGGGAGTACCCAAGGGAAACTCGGAAATCAATGCGCCATGTTCAGCCAACAAGTGGGCAAGATTTCTGTTCCTGCCCGGATATACGATATCCAGTCCCGTTCCCACCACGCCTATACTGGCTGCGGTGCCGCGCAAACCGCCGCCATGAGCTGCCGCGTCCACCCCCAGCGCCATTCCGCTCACGACGCAAAATCCCGCGTTACTCGCAGCTTCGGCAAAAGCCTCTGCGTTTGCCAGGCCTTGGGGCGTGGCGTTGCGGCTTCCCACGATCGCGAGCATGGGAAAAGTCAGCAGCTCACGTCTGCCCTTGAGATAGAGAAGAGGCGGCGGATCAGCAATGTTGAGCAGTAGTGGCGGGTAATCGGCATCGGCCAGCGTGACGATGGAGTTTGCCGGATTCTCGAGCCATTTAAGCGCTGCGGCCACTTGCTCCGCATCTGCCCCTCGCACCAGGCTGGCAGCCGCTTTCCGTTTTATCACACGCTCCAGCTCCGCGGCAGGAGCTGAAAGGATTTCAGCCGGGCTATCGAAAGCGCCCAGCAATTTTCTGATTGATTCATCTCCAAGACCATCAATCATCGAAAGAGCAAGCCAGGACTCGACGTCACTTGTCATTTTCATCTCGGTAGATTCGCCGGACACGAAATGCCGGTTGAATTCGATAGCTAACCATTATCGGCCCGTCTCGTTCGAAACTGGATCAGGGCCTGTCAAGGAAGAGCCGAGCAAATCCTCGCTGGCGCGACGGCGTCTTTGCGGGATAGGGTGTGCGAAAGACGACGGCGCGGATGAAACAGATTGAGCAGGATTGAACCCAAATCCGGCAACTGACCGCTCATTTCCAAGTTAAAACCATGATCCACAAGGACTTTCCACGATACCTGGCGTTCACCTGTATAGTGAGTTCGCTACAGGGCGGATTGTGCGATTTTTGCGGCACATGGCTGCGTTGCAACTCCCTGGAATGGAATGACCATTCCTCGTCGCAGCACCTTGCCCTGCACTCCAAAAACCGCACAATCCGCCCTGTCCAACTACCGGATTTAGGTTGAAACGTTGTGAATCCCGCTGAGGCGTCGAAAAGCCAGTCTTGGTTCAGATCAGATATAATGGGGCTTGTCCATGATCCATAAACACCGTGAAACACGGATGCCGAGTCAACCAGGTTCCTCGTGATAAAGATTCTGCATTCAGTTCCTCAAATGTGCAAGTTTCCTCTTCCTTATGGCACTCCTGAAGATATTGCTCTATCCAGACGAACGTCTGCATATCGTCGCGGACCCGGTATCGAAAGTTAACGAGGAAACCAGGCTCCTCGTGCGCGATATGGCGGAAACAATGTATTCCGCACGTGGCATCGGCCTGGCAGCAACTCAGGTCGATGTGCATCAACGCGTGATCGTTATCGACGTTTCCGACACCCATGACACGCTGTACGTATTTATCAATCCCGAGATCGTCGCGAGGAGTGGCGAATCCGATTATGAAGAAGGCTGTCTGTCAGTCCCGGGAGTCTTCGGAAAAGTATCTCGTGCCCATCAAATTACGGTCAACGCGCTCGATGCCGACGGTCAGCCGTTCACGCTCGATGCGGATGGAGTGCTGGCGGTATGCATTCAGCATGAAATGGATCATTTGCTGGGCAAGGTATTCGTCGAGTATTGGTCACAAATGAAGCAATCCCGCCTGCGCACAAAACTGAAAAAGCAGCGGCGCAAGGTGATGTGACACCGGCTGCGCAACCGCCGGCACGATAGATCTGGCTCGGGCGAAACCGCGTCGTCGCGCCTTGCCCTGCACTCCGGAAACCGCACACTCCATCCCGTCCCACTGCCGGATTGAGGTTAAATGAAGATCATTTTTGCAGGAACCCCGGCTTTTTCTGCAACTGCGCTGGAAGCCCTGAAAGCAGCCGGATACGACATCGCACTGGTGCTGACTCAACCTGACCGGCCTGCCGGCCGGGGAATGAAAGCGATGCCGGGCGCAGTCAAGGTGCTGGCAAAGCAATATGGACTTCCACTATTGCAGCCGCACTCGCTCAATGGGGCAGAAGTAAATACGCAACTGGATGCCATTCATGCGGATGCGATGATAGTGGCAGCCTATGGGCTCATCCTTCCGTCAACTGTTCTGGCTCTCCCTCGCTATGGCTGCCTGAATATCCATGCGTCGCTTCTGCCGCGCTGGCGGGGCGCTGCCCCGATACAGCGCGCCATACTGGCTGGCGACCGGGAAACGGGAATCACCATCATGCAGATGGATAAAGGCCTGGATACCGGCAATATGCTATTGCAGCGAAGCATTCGTATCGGCCGCGATGATACCGCTCAAATGCTGCATGACAAACTTTCGCTACTTGGAGCGGATTGCATAATTGAAACCTTGGTGCAACTGGAACAAGGGAATCTTTCACCGGTTCCTCAAAGCGAAGCCGGTGCAACTTATGCGCTCAAATTGAAAAAGGATGAAGCACGAATAAATTGGGAGCTGGGAGCGGAATTTATCCACCGCGCAGTACGGGCATTCAACCCCTGGCCAGGCGCCCATACGCTAATGGACGGCAATATATTAAAAATATGGCGCATACGCATCGGCACAGACACCGATGGCCTTAATCACCGGGCCCCGGGCGAAATTGCCGCAATAGACTCCAACGGTATCACCGTGAGATGCGGCGAGGGAGCGGTCATACTCGAAGTAGTGCAGAAATCCGGTGGAAGAAAGATGAATGCGGCGGAATTTGTTGCAGGGCATCCGTTATATCCAGGCGACTTCTTTGAAAGCGGGAAATGGTCAAATCCCAGCTTGTAGCCGCCGACACCGTGAACCGGGTATTGAGCGGCGCGAGCCTGACCTCCTCCTTGCAGAAAGTGTGGAACACGGAGAAAGATATTTCCGCGCAGCAAAGAGGTTCGATTCAGGATATCAGCTACGGCGTACTGCGCTTTTATGGTCAACTTGATGCGTTGCTGGGACTTCTCCTGAAAAAGCCTATCTGGAACGACACGCTTCGTTGCCTGCTATTGGTGGGCTTGTATCAGCTCATATACAGCAGAGCTTCCCCTTACGCGATAGTGGACAACGCAGTGTCTGCATCCCGGTATCTCGAGGAAAGCAGGAGCGCAGGCGGATTGGTGAATGCGATACTACGAAACTTCTTGCGCCAAAAGACGACTCTCCTGGAAAAAGCAGCCGAATCCGAAACCGCAAGATATTCTTACCCCAGCTGGTGGATCAGGAAACTGCGAGCGCAGTATCCCGCTGATTATCAGACGATGCTGCTCGAGAGCAATCAGCGCCCCTCGATGACGCTGAGAGTCAATGCCCGCCAGACCACCTCGTTGGAATATCAGGATTGCCTTAGCCGAAACGGCATTGCATCACGGGCGCGAAAGAATAATATACTCGAGCTGGAACAACCGGTCGCAGTTGAAAAACTGCCCGGTTTTGCGCAAGGCCTGGCCTCGGTGCAGGATGCCGGCGCCCAGCTGGCTGCGCCTTTGCTGGATGCGCGCGATGGGATGCGGGTCCTGGACGCCTGCGCGGCACCAGGCGGAAAAAGCGCCCATTTATTGGAATTGGCGGACGTGGAATTGACTGCTGTCGATAATGACACGCTGCGGATAGATGGAATAACGCAAAACCTCGCTCGATTGCATCTCCATGCTTATCGGGTTCTCCATGGCGATGCGGCACACTATGAGACATGGTGGGACGGCAAACCTTTTGATCGGATCCTGGCTGACGTCCCCTGCTCCGCTTCAGGGGTTACACGCCGTCATCCGGATATCAAATGGTTGAGGCGCGAGGGCGATATTGTCCAGTTTGCGGTGAAGCAGGCGGCAATACTGCACGGACTGTGGCAGATGCTCAACCGCGGTGGCAAATTGCTTTACGCCACCTGTTCCGTATTTGCCGAAGAAAATAAACTGCAGGTAGGACATTTTTTGGGCCACCACCCGGATGCGCGGTTGCTGCCCATTTCACGAATTTCACAAACGAAACTGGTGGATGGCCAGCTGTTGCCGACTCCCCACAACGATGGTTTCTACTATGCCTTGTTGCACAAGGTCTGAGTTCTTTTCCCGCCTCTTGCGATTAGTCGTGCTGGCCTCCCTGTCGGGAGGCCCGTTACTGGCGCGAACAGCCTATGCGGAAGGCCATATACAGCTAGATACCGTAACCATCGAAGCCTCCGACGAGGGTTATCAGTTCGATGCGGATTTCGAGATCACGCTCAACTCCAAGGTGGAAAATGCCCTGGAAAGAGGGATCATTCTTTACTTCGTGACCGAGCTCAACCTGATGAGTTCGCGGCGGTTCTGGTTTGACGAAAGAGTCGGGCACAGCCGCGTGCGGGAAGGCTTGAGCTACTACCCCCTTACCCGCCAATATCGGTTGACCCGAGGCACGCTGTCACAAAATTTCAGCACGCTCAAGGGGGCACTGCAAGCGCTGGAGCGTGTTCGGAATCGCCCTATCGCCGCGCTTTCCGAACTGAAGCCCGACACGGACTATACCGTGGAATTACGCATGCGGCTGGATATCTCCGCCCTGCCCAAACCATTTCAGGTCGAAACACTGGGCTCGAAAGATTGGGACTTGAGTACTGGCTTCCTGTTCTGGAATACCAGGCTGCCCCTTCAGAAATCACAGGAAAGCTCCCGGCCGTGAAGTTTGTCGTGATAATTGGCATAGGACTCGGCCTCGTCATGCTTTTTCTGCTTGCCACGGCGGGGGCTGATACCGAACTTTTTGAACGAAGGTATCGGCTGCTCATCCGCCTGAACGTCGGGTTCGTGGCATTTCTCATGGCGGTGGTCGGGTATCTGCTATGGAGGCTCAGGCGCAGGCTCAAAGCCGGCGTGTTCGGATCCAGGCTGGCCGTGCGGCTCCTGCTGATCTTTTCTCTCATGGCGATTTTGCCGGGTGCGCTGGTTTATGGGGTGTCGGTGCAGTTTCTTGGCAAGAGTATTGAATCATGGTTCGATATCAAAGTCGATCGGGCACTCGAGGGCGGGCTGAACCTGGGGCGCGGGATACTCGATAACTTGCTGGATGAACTGCAGAAAAAAACCAGGGCAGCGATATCCGGCCTGTCCGGGCAACCCATCACCATGCTGACGCTGAGACAATTACTGAACGAGTCACTCGATCAGGAAGCAATACTCTTCGATAGCGAGGGCATAGCGATAGCTTCTTCGCATACGGATGAAATCGAGCCGTTGCTGGAATCCCTGAACCCGGAGGTGCTGGCCCAGGTAAAGGCGGAGAAGACATACAGCGCGGTGGAATCCGTACCGGGCAAGGGGCTGTACCTGAGGGTTATCGAGCCGATCAACCTAGCCAACCCGGAAGGCTCCGGTTTCATGCTCCAGCTATTGGAGCCCGTTCCGCAAAAACTGGCCCAGGATGCGGAAGTAGTGCAAGCAGCATATGGAGACTACCAGAAATTGCTGTTATCACGGGAGGGCCTCAAAAACCTGTATGGCGTAACACTGACCCTCGCACTGCTGCTGTCGCTTTTCTCCGCTCTTGCTGCGGCATTTCTCATCAGCGAACGGCTGAGCGCGCCGTTGGGCATGCTGGCGGAAGGAACACGCGCTGTGGCTCAAGGTGACTTCAGCAGGCGCCACCCCGTGCAAAGCCGCGACGAACTAGGCGTATTGACCGAATCTTTCAATTTGATGACCCATCAGCTCGAGGAAGCGCGGATACTGGCCCAGCGCCATCAGCAGGAGGTGGAAAGCGCCCGGGCTTACCTTGAAAATATTCTGGCCAATCTTTCCTCCGGCGTTCTGGTATTCGACGAAAACTTGCGTCTGGGAACCACCAATCTCAGTGCTGTCGAAATTCTGGGAGTTCCACTTACGGAGCTCGAAGGTTCCACCATCGAAGAGTGCATCGCGCGCGAGCCTGGACTGGGGTTTTTTGAAACCGGTATTCTCGAGGCGTTTCACCCCGGGAAAAAGGAAGAATGGCAATGCCAGGTGGATCGACTGCGCGATGGCGCAAATCAGGTTCTGCTGCTGCGCGGAACAAGCTTGCCCCATGTACCTGGCGGAGGAGGCGTAGTCGTGTTCGATGACATAACAAGCCTGCTGCAAGCCCAACGCACAGCTGCCTGGGGAGAGGTCGCGCGCCGTCTTGCGCATGAGATCAAAAACCCGCTGACTCCAATACAGCTATCGGCCGAAAGAATGCAGCATAAGCTTTCAGGAAAACTTGATGCTCAAAACGCGCAGATCCTTTTCCGGTCCACCGAAACGATTGTCAATCAGGTGGAAGCACTTAAAAAAATGGTTAACGAATTCAGCGAATATGCGCGTGCGCCGGAACTGGAATTTCACCTGCTTGATCTCAACGCGCTTGTAAAAGAAGTTCTGACGCTATATGAAGCATCCGAGCGGGCAGTGCCCGAAGTATCACAGCCGCATATCCGCCTCGTGCTCGCTTCGGATTTACCGGCGGTGCGGGGAGATTCCGCCCGCTTGCGCCAGGTTATACACAATCTCTTGCAAAATGCGCAGGATACCCTTGTAGGTGTCGCGGAACCTATCATTACAGTACAGACGGAAGCCATGGCCGATGAAGTAAGGCTCAGCGTGAGCGACAACGGAGGAGGATTTGCGGAACATGTCAAAGCAAGGGTTTTCGAACCCTACGTTACTACCAAGCCCAAGGGTACCGGGCTAGGACTGCCTATAGTCAAAAAAATCGTGGAGGAGCATCGCGGCGCGATTCGAGTAGAAAATATCCAACCCCGGGGTGCCCGAATTTCCATAACCCTGCCAGCCGCGGAAAAGATGGCTGGCAGCAAGCGGAAAATCGCATCCTAGGACCGCCACAACCATGTTTCGCTTTCTTCACTGTACCGCCACAGCTTTGCCATCGATGACCGGTTCACTCGTGCCAAAGCGAAAACTCATTGCAACATACATTTTCCCGGAATCATGAGCAACAATACCATATTAGTCGTCGACGACGAGATTGGCATACGCGAACTGCTGTCCGAAATCCTGAGGGATGAAGGGTATCGTGTTGCGCTCGCGGAAAACGCTGGCGAGGCGCGCAATTGGCGCAAGCGGACTCGTCCCGATTTGGTGCTGCTGGATATCTGGATGCCGGATACGGACGGCATTACCCTCTTGAAAGAGTGGGCCAGCACGGGACTTCTGACCATGCCGGTAGTGATGATGTCCGGGCACGGCACAATCGATACCGCGGTGGAAGCAACACGCATGGGCGCATCCGGCTATCTCGAAAAACCCGTACCGCTGCAAAAACTTCTCAGCACCGTGGGACGGGCGTTGCGCAGCGGGCAAATCAGGTCGGGCATGGGACTGCCGCTTGCCAATCTTGGCGGAGGTCCGTTGATCGCCGATCTTAAAAAAAGGCTGGAGCAGGTGCTCAACCTCAAAACACCGGTGCTGCTTACAAGCGAACCCGGAACCGGAGTGGATCTTTGCGCACGTTTTCTTCACCGCCCCGCCACCCCCTGGGTGGAGCCGGATAATCTGGCTGTGCTCGCAAGCGCTCCGTTTGATTTACTCGAGCAGGCGAAAGGCGGAGTATTGTTTCTCAAGGAGATAGGGGATCTCAACAAGTTGGCGCAAAAGGGATTGCTTCTGATGCTGGGCAAGCTGGAAAAATATGGTGTGAGGCTGGTATGCGCCACATCCATGCCTCTAGCCGCACTGACTGCGCAAGGCGCTTATGACCCGAAGCTGTACGAATTATTGAATGGCCTATGCATCAATGTCCCCGCATTGCGGGAACACCGCGAAGATATCCCGGAGCTCACATCCCAGATACTTTCCCGCTTCGTTGAATCGGGAGAGGTATCTCTGAAGCAGTTCAGCACGGCCGCGCTGAACGCGCTGCGGAACCATGACTGGCCGGGAAATCTGGCACAACTGACCGGAGTCATCCATTCTCTGGCGCTAACCTGTACCGGCGACGAACTGACGGCGGATGATGTAAAGCAGATATTGGCGTCGTCATCCCCTCTTCAATCCGTTGCCGGCATACCCCTGGATCTGCCGTTGCGCGAAGCGCGGGATATGTTCGAGAAAACTTATTTTGAACAGCTCATCGACCAGGAAAGCGGCAATATGACGAGAGTTGCGGAGCGCGCCGGGTTGGAGCGCACTCATCTGTATCGAAAGCTCAAGCTGCTGGGAATCAAGCTACGGAACCACTGAGTTGCAGGTGGTTTTTCCATCGCCGCCTCCTGCGAAGCCGGGTCGCATAGGATTGGCGAACGCTGGGTTTTGCAGGTTTTTTGATTGTTTTTGCGTGTATTTTCAATTAGAAGTAATTCAGCCCTCATGGTTGTCTGATATCACGACTTAAGCGATAATAATAGTTTTGCCGGCCCTGCACCGCAGGCCCGGGGGATCTCTGAACAAATCCTCGCGAAGGAGGGGTTTATTCAGAAATTCGACCGGGGAAGCGGTATTTTTATGTGCAATATATTCGTAGACGGGAGAGCTTGTGTCCATGGGAACATTTAGAGATTTTGAAGCGCCGGTGTTCAAGAATCTGACCAGTGCCATTCGTGCGCTTGCTATGGACGCTGTGCAGAAAGCCAACTCGGGACACCCCGGCATGCCCATGGGCATGGCGGAAATAGCCGAGGTATTATGGATCCACCATCTTCGGCACAATCCTGCCAATCCTGGGTGGGTCGACCGTGACCGGTTCATACTGTCCAATGGCCATGGCTCCATGCTGATCTATGCCTTGCTGCATCTCACAGGCTACGACCTTCCGATGGAGGAAATAAAACGCTTCAGGCAGCTTCATTCCAAGACCCCTGGCCATCCGGAATACGGTTACACGCCCGGCGTGGAAACGACTACCGGGCCGCTGGGCCAGGGCCTCGCCAATGCCGTTGGAATGGCCTTGGCGGAAAAAATACTTGCCTCCGATTTCAACCGGCCAGGCTTCGATATCGTCAACCATTACACCTACGTATTTCTTGGTGACGGGTGTCTGATGGAAGGAATCTCCCATGAAGCCTGCTCGCTTGCCGGCACGCTGGGACTGGGCAAGCTGATCTGCTTTTACGACGACAACGGCATTTCCATCGATGGTCACGTGGAAGGCTGGTTCACCGATGATACGCCAGCACGCTTCGAAGCTTATGGCTGGCATGTGGTTCCCAATGTGAATGGCCATGATCCGGTAGCGATCGAGGCAGCTATCGAGGCGGCGAAGAAGGCGACGGACAGACCTTCGATGATCTGCTGCAAAACCATAATAGGCCTGGGTTCCCCCAACAAGGCTGACACCCATGAAGTTCATGGCGCCGCGCTCGGGGACCTCGAAATCGCCGCTGCACGACCGCACATCGGCTGGAACCATTTGCCGTTCGAGATTCCCGACGACGTCTATGCGATGTGGGATGCCCGCGAAAAAGGCCAAAAGCTGGAAATCGAGTGGAATCAGAAGTTTGCCGAGTATGCCGGGAAGTATCCGGCGGAAGCCGCGGAATTCAAGCGGCGGATGTCCGGCGATCTTCCGGCCGGGTGGCGGGAACACGTGAATGCGCTGGTTGCTCGTGTTCAGGCGAAGGAAGAAACCATTGCCAGCCGCAAAGCGTCGCAAAACGCAATAGAAGGGTTGGCTCCGGCCTTACCCGAACTGGTTGGAGGCTCTGCCGACCTGGCCGGATCGAACCTTACCCTCTGGTCGGGTTCGAAAGGCTGCAACCGTGAGAACGGAGGCAACTATGTTTATTATGGGGTGCGCGAGTTCGGCATGAGCGCGATCATGAACGGACTTTCTTTGCATGGGGGCATTATTCCCTACGGCGGAACCTTCCTGATGTTTTCGGAGTATGCCCGCAATGCCCTTCGCATGGCGGCGCTGATGAAAATTCGAAACATCTTTGTCTTTACCCACGATTCGATCGGTCTTGGCGAAGACGGACCCACCCACCAACCCGTGGAGCAGACTGCGACATTGCGCTACATCCCGCGTATGGATGTCTGGCGACCCTGCGACACCATGGAGTCAACCATAGCGTGGGCGAGGGCAATCGAGCGCAAGGATGGGCCTTCCACCCTGATCTTCAGCCGCCAGAATCTCCCTTTTCAGAAGCGGGATGAAGCCGCCATCAAATCGATCGACAGGGGAGGCTATACGCTTTCGGAGGCAGCTGATAAAAAGCCTCGTGCAGTCATTATTGCAACCGGCTCGGAAATATCTTTGGCCATGATGGCGCAAAAAGCGCTGGCGGAGGAAGGCATACACGTGCGGGTGGTTTCAATGCCTTGCACCAACCTGTTTGACCGCCAGGAGCAGGACTATAAAGACAGCATCCTGCCGAAAGGAGTCAGGCGTGTGGCGGTCGAAGCCGGCATAACTGACTTTTGGCGCAAATACGTCGGTTTGGAAGGAGCGGTGGTGGGCATGGATACATTCGGAGAGTCGGCGCCAGCCAGCGATTTGTTCAAACATTTCGGCTTCACCGTGGACAACGTGGTGAAAGCGGTGAAGAGCGTCATATAGTCCCGTCGCGGACGAAAACGCCACGCTGCTTTTTCATCCCCTGATCTTTTTAATCCGAGGAGTTTTGATATGACAATAAGAGTGGGTATCAATGGATTCGGCCGAATAGGCCGTATGGTGTTCCGGGCAGCGATACAAAATTTCCCGGACATCGAGGTTGTCGCCATCAACGATTTGCTTGAGCCAGACTATCTGGCGTACATGCTGCAGCATGATTCGGTGCACGGACGCTTCAAGGGCGACGTGTCGATCGATGACAATACGCTGGTCGTCAACGGGCACAGGATCCGCCTGACCGCAATCAAGGATCCTGCGGAACTGAAATGGAACGAGGTTGGCGCCGATATCGTCATCGAGTCCACCGGTCTCTTCCTTACGAAGGAAAGCTGCGAGAAGCATATCGCCGCCGGCGCCAAAAAAGTCATTATGTCGGCCCCTTCCAAGGATGACACACCCATGTTCGTATTCGGCGTGAACGACCAGACCTATGCCGGGGAACCCATTATTTCCAATGCTTCATGCACAACCAACTGTCTTGCTCCCGTTGCGAAAGTATTGAATGATACTTTCGGCATCAAGCGCGGCCTGATGACAACCGTGCATGCGGCTACCGCCACGCAGAAAACCGTGGATGGGCCTTCCAACAAGGACTGGCGCGGCGGGCGCGGTATTCTCGAAAATATAATCCCATCCTCGACTGGCGCCGCGAAAGCTGTTGGCAAGGTCATTCCGGAGCTGAACAAGAAACTGACCGGCATGGCGTTTCGCGTGCCGACCTCCGACGTCTCCGTAGTGGACTTGACGGTGGAACTGAACAGCGATGCCACCTACGAGGACATCTGCAATGCGATGAAGAAAGCGTCTGAGGGATCGATGAAGGGTATTCTGGGATACACGGACGAAAAAGTGGTTTCCACCGATTTTCGTGGCGATAGCTGCACTTCCATCTTTGACGCGGAAGCTGGCATGGCTCTGGACGACAGTTTTGTCAAAGTCGTTTCGTGGTACGACAATGAATGGGGATACTCCAGCAAGATTCTGGAAATGGCCCGGGTCGTTGGTAAATAGTTTTTGCAGATATACCGAATGCGTCCGGCCTTCTCAGCCTGACGCATCCGCTTCTGGTAGTTTTTGATCCCCACCCGACTAGGGCACAGAAGTTTTCGTAAAAGCTGTCCTGTGCCCATAAACTTGGAGTTTTCCCGTGTCTGTCATCAAAGTTGCCGATCTCGATCTCAAAGGCAAGCGCGTATTCATCCGTGCCGATCTCAACGTCCCCGTCAAGGATGGCAAGGTTACGTCCGACGCACGCATCACCGCCTCGATGGCCACCATCAATCACTGCTTGAAACAAGGCGCCCGGGTGATGGTCACTTCCCATCTGGGCCGTCCGGAAGAAGGAGTATGGACCGAGGAAAATTCTCTCAAACCGGTTGCCGACAACATCGCCGAGCGGCTAGGCAAGCCCGTGCGCTTGATAAAGGACTGGATGGAAAGCGGCGTGGATATCGCGGAAGGCGAGCTGGTTGTTCTGGAAAATTGCCGCTTCAATAAAGGAGAAAAGAAAAACTCTGATGAAACTGCCCGAAAATATGCGAGCCTGTGCGACGTATTCGTGATGGACGCGTTCGGGACGGCCCACCGGGCTGAAGCATCCACTTACGGTATCGCCAGATACGCACCGGTTGCCTGTGCAGGCATACTGCTGACGGAAGAACTGGACGCGCTGACCAAAGCATTGCTTGATCCGGCACGCCCGATGGTTGCCATAGTCGGTGGCTCCAAGGTTTCAACCAAACTGACGGTGCTGGAATCCCTGTCCCAAAAGGTGGATCAGCTCGTGGTGGGCGGCGGGATAGCGAATACCTTCCTGAAAGCGGCTGGTAAAAATATCGGAAAATCGCTATGCGAAGATGACCTGGTCCCGACCGCGAAAGCGCTGATGGACGAAATGGCCAAACGCAATGCTTCCATTCCCATCGCCGTGGACGTCGTGGTTGGAAAGAAATTTGACGCAAATGAACCGGCGGTCCTGAAAGACGCCGGTTCGGTTGGCGATGACGAAATGATCTTTGATATCGGCCCCAGGAGCGCGAATGAACTGGCGGATATCATCATGAAAGCAGGTACAGTCGTTTGGAATGGCCCGGTCGGCGTATTTGAATTCGATCAATTTGGTGAGGGAACCAGGACTATAGCCATGGCCATTGCCAGCACGAAAGCGTTCACCCTGGCAGGGGGCGGCGATACCATCGCCGCCATCCAGAAATATGGCATTTACGACAAGGTATCCTACATCTCCACGGCGGGTGGCGCTTTTCTGGAGTTTCTGGAAGGTAAGAAATTGCCGGCGGTTGAAATACTTGAACAGCGAGCAGGTTAATCCTGGACAGGTTGTGAAGCAGTATCCTCTTGTCTTTGCCTAGAATGATCCGAAGAACCAAAATTGTAGCAACCCTTGGTCCGGCATGCAGGGATCCCAAGGTGCTGGAGCGCATGATTAATGCCGGAGTGGATGTGGTGCGGATCAATTTCTCGCACGGCACCCGGCAAGAGCATATCGAATATGTGGAATTGACGCGTTCGCTCGCGCGCACCGCAGGGCATGTGATAGGCGTGCTGGCCGACCTGCAGGGACCCAAGATCCGGATCGGCAAGTTCGAGAAAGGCCGGATCACACTTAAAACAGGAGATAAATTCATACTGGATGCCGAGTGCGAGCTCGGCAACGAGGAACGTGTAGGCCTTGATTACAAGGAACTCCCCCACGACGTGGAAACCGGCGCCACCTTGATACTCGACGATGGCCGCATCGTGCTGGGTGTTTCCGGTGTTCAGGGTCTCCAGATCCATTGCGTGGTCGAGCAGGGCGGAGTGCTATCCAATAACAAGGGTATAAACCGGAAGGGGGGCGGCCTGAGCGCTCCCGCTTTGACGAATAAAGATGTCGAAGATATCAAAACAGCCGCGCTGCTGAAGGCGGATTATCTCGCTGTGTCGTTTCCTCGTTCCGGAGAGGATATGCGATGGGCGCGCGCCGTGATGCAGGAAGCAGGCGGTAAAAGTCTGCTGATGGCAAAAGTGGAGCGCTCCGAAGCCATTCTCGCATTGGACGATATCCTGCAGGCATCCGATGCAATCATGGTAGCGCGAGGAGATCTCGCGGTAGAGGTGGGCGACGCGGTGGTGCCTGCTTTGCAAAAACGAATGATACGCACTGCCCGTGCCAACAACAAACTGGTTATCACCGCGACGCAGATGATGGAATCGATGGTCGCCAGTCCGATTCCCACACGAGCGGAAGTGTCGGATGTCGCCAACGCGGTACTGGATGGCACGGATGCTGTCATGCTGTCCGCCGAATCCGCTACGGGGCAGTATCCCGTCGAATCGGTTGCCGCGATGGCGCGTGTGTGCCTGGAGGCGGAAAAGGAATACCTCGTGGGCAGCGAGCTTCGTCGTTTGCAGGGTGGCTTGCCCGATACCATAGAAGAAGCCATTGCGCGGGCGACCATGTTTACCGCCGGCGGGCTTAAAATCCACGCTATCGCCGCGCTTACGCAAAGCGGGCGGACGGTGCTGCTGATGTCGCGCAGAAGTTCGAACGTGCCCATCTTTGCATTAAGCCCGCAGGAAGATACGCGCCGGAAAATGGCGCTGTTTCGCGGGGTCTATCCAGTAAAATTCGGGGGCGGATCGAACGATCCCGAAGTCATTCTGAATCATGCGGAAAATGAGCTGCTCAAGCGGGGCGTTGTCCGTAATGGCGATTTGATCCTCATGACTATTGGTGAACCAGTAGGAAAGGCCGGTGGAACCAATACCATGAAAATTGTTAAGGTGGGGGAGTACAGAAAAGCTTCCGCAAAACCAGAACCGTGACATGGGTGGCATCGAAGCCTGGCTCTTCAATGCCACCGGGCTTTCTTGGTACGATTCGATAGATGGATTTTAACTTTGAAGGAGACTTGAATGGCACTCGTATCATTGCGTCAACTTTTGGATCATGCGGCAGAGAATGGCTATGGGCTTCCTGCTTTTAATGTAAACAATCTGGAGCAAATCCAGGCCATCATGCAAGCGGCGGACGAATGCAATAGTCCCGTGATCATGCAGGGATCCGCAGGTGCGCGCAAGTACGCCGGTGAAGCGTTCTTGCGCCACCTAATAGCAGCAGCGGTGGAATCCTATCCTCATATTCCCATCGTTATGCACCAGGACCATGGCGCATCGCCCGCTGTATGCGTTAATGCCATTCGCAGCGGCTTTTCGAGCGTCATGATGGATGGCTCGCTCGAGGCGGATGCCAAGACCCCATCCTCTTATGAATATAACGTGGAGGTCACGGCAAAAGTGGTAGATATGGCGCATGCCGTCGGCGTGTCTGTGGAGGGGGAGCTGGGTTGCCTGGGATCGCTTGAGTCCGGAATGGGAGAAGCGGAAGATGGCCACGGGGCGGAAGGCAAGCTGTCACACGATCAATTGTTGACCGATCCCGAGCAAGCGGCTGATTTCGTCAAGCAGACTGGCGTCGATGCTCTGGCTATCGCGATTGGTACTTCGCATGGAGCCTATAAATTCACGCGCAAACCCACCGGAGATATTCTGGCCATCGAACGCGTGAAGGAAATCCACCAGCGCATTCCCAATACTCACCTCGTCATGCACGGCTCCAGTTCAGTCCCTCAGGAATGGCTGGATGTTATCCGCGAATATGGCGGGGAAATGAAGGAAACCTATGGTGTTCCGGTGGAGGAAATCCAGGAGGGAATCAAGCATGGAGTACGCAAGATAAATATCGATACGGATATCCGTCTTGCCATGACAGGCGCGATTCGGCGCCATTTGGCAAAGAACAAGAGTGAATTCGACCCCCGCAAGTTCCTGAAGGATGCGACTGCCGCGGCCAAGGATATTTGCAAAGCGCGCTTCGAGGCCTTCGGATGCGCCGGTCAGGCTGACAAGATCAAACCCATCATGCTGGAAACCATGGCGAACAAATATGCCAAGGGCGAGCTGAAGGCTGTAATCAAGTAACGGGAGAAGCAGCCCCCGTTTGTATCTACTCTAATTGCAACTGCAAAAAGGCGGCCATTCCGGCCGCCTTTTTTCTTATATGAATGTACCGCAAGTTCGATGAGTTTCCGGGAAAACAGGCTACCAGAATGGCTCGGCTTCAATAAAGCCTTTCCAGGCATTCATGAAGTGTTCTTTATCGCCAAGAGGTCTCGCACTCCAGCCCAGCATAATGCCAGTTGCTTCGCACAGTTTTTTCCCATCGTTTTCCGAAGATACCTCGCCCAGAAGCCGTTCCACGTTAGCCGCATCGTTCATCGCGCCTAAAATATCCTGAATCTCCGATAATGACTGGATGTATTGTTTCGTTTTCTTATTCTTATGGGGATAGGCGCTGGCAAAGAACTCCGCCGCATATCGATGTTTCTTGATTACAATCCGTAGCGCATGGAGTTCAGTCTCGTCCAGGCTCACGAGTTTCTTGCCATATTTTCCTAATTGTCGCCGGCGACGCTCCAGTAGCGCTGTGGCAAATTCCTTCACCGGCGTTTCCGGCTTCAGGTTCGTCGAACGGTCTGCTTCCGATGGAAATGATTCACTCCAGTCTCCGGTATATGCGCATCTGCCCAGCCTCAGCATCAACTCCGTGTAGCGTTGTGATTCTACAGCAGAGCATGCTTCACGGTTAAAATGCCGGCGCCGCCTTTCGCATCTGTCTTTCAGTTCCTCCATCCCTGGATGACCGGGAAAACAGGCATCGACCTGAGCCAGCACTTCTGTAACGAATACATCCCAGTCTCGCGCAGAACTCAACATTCCAGACAACCATTTCAGCTCGTGGACAAGCGGCCCGGATGAAATTTCTGGATAAACCTGTGAAAACATGCCCATGGAGGAACGCAGGCGTCGCAATCCCACTCGCATCTGATGCAGATGTTCAATGTCGTACCCTTGCAGCATGCCTGTTTCATTGCCATGTAAATGACTCACGCAATTCCACACTATGGCCAGGAATGCTTCACTTGCGCTCATTTCAGCACGAAGCTGAACCGGCACGGCCTTCATTGGCGGAGACCAGTTTCCCGTCGCAAGCGCATAGCCTCGCTCGGCCTTGCTCACGCTCTCCAGCCTGAAGGATACATCGGACAGCAAATCCAGGGCAAACTTGAACAAAGCCGAAATGCTGCCGGCTCTCAATTCCAGTTCGATCTCGCATACCGGGGTATCCCTGCTGCCGGCAATAATTTTCCCGCGGTCGAGACAAAACTCCACCTCGCCGCCATCAGGAAATCTAAGCAGGCGGGTGGTACGATGGAAGTCAGTGATAAACACGGGTTGCAACTGCTCGCGCAGTGTACCCGGAGCAAACAGCCGGGCTAAGGATGGGTCGGTGATCTTCGTGAAATCCGGATGTGCTTTTAGCACCTGTGCTTCAAACTCACTCCTCTGGTGTAGACCTGCTGCCGCGGCGCCGCCCCCTTTTATGGTTTGAAACCAGTGCCTGCCGATACGGCGCAGCCGGAATGCCAGCCCTCCATGCCGGAGGTCCATATCAGGTGTGTCGTAGTAAATGCTGTAAAACCTGCAGGTTACGGAACGGGAAACGCTGAGGGATTTTAGCAAAGGCTGCCGCTGAAGGCGGGAAACACCATCAGGCGGTAATTGCAGCTTCAACTCGGTCTCGGTAAACACGGTATATTCTTACATTACCTCCATAGTCCTAAATCCGGTAGTTGACCGCTTTCTTTAGTTTGTTGCCTTGCACCCCAAAAATCGCACGCTCCATTCTATCCAACTGCCGGATTCAGGGTAATTCAACTCTGTTTGGCTGCCGCCAGCTCCGTCAGCAATGCCTCTTGCGCGCAGAGTTTCCTATTTCCCCTTACGGACCTCCTGCGGTAATTACCTTCGCCATCCATTTCCCAGGCCTGCTGGTTGTCCCTGAGATAGACATTCAGGCCCTCAGTAAGTACTCGCTTCTTGAGTCTCGCCTCCAGGATGGGGAAGCATATTTCGATGCGGCGAAAAAAATTCCGATCCATCCAGTCGGCGCTGGAAAGATATATCGAGTGCTCTCCGCCGTTATGGAAATAGAAAATCCGGCTATGCTCAAGAAAGCGTCCTACTATTGATCGCACCGTAATCCTCTCCGACAATCCTGCAATTCCCGGACGCAATGCGCAGACTCCCCGGACGATCAAGTCGATTTTTACTCCAGCTCCCGAAGCGGCATAAAGCGCCTTGATCACTTCCGGTTCAAGGAGAGCATTCATTTTAGCAATAATGCGCGCTGATTTTCCCGATTTGGCATTTTGGGCTTCGCGACCAATAGCGTTCAGCATTTCAGCATGAAAGCTGAAAGGGGACTGCCATAAGTGCCTTAGTTTTCCAGCCTTGCCCAGGCCTGTCAGCTGCATGAATACCTCATTCACATCCGCACACACTTCTTCGTTACAGGTAAACAAGCCAAAGTCTGTGTACAGCCGGGCGGTGCTCGCATGGTAATTACCCGTCCCGACATGGACGTAACGGCGCAGCTTCCCTTCTTCGCGCCGCACCACCATTGCCATTTTTGCGTGGGTCTTATGACCTACCACGCCGTAAACGACGTGCGCCCCCACTTCTTCCAGCCGCCTGGCCCAGTTGATATTGGCTTCCTCATCGAACCGCGCCAGCAACTCCACCACTACGGTGACTTCCTTGCCGCTACTGGCTGCCGCGATAAGGGCCGCCATAATCTGAGAGTCTGCTCCAGTGCGATAAACCGTCTGCTTGATCGCGACGACATCCGGGTCCGTCGAGGCCTGCTGGAGAAAATGAATGACCGGCTGAAAGGATTGATAGGGATGATGCAGCAGAATATCGTTATTCCGTATCATGTGGAAGATATCCATCGCCTTTTTCTTTTGCAGCGTTTGCGGCAAGCCCGGCATGAATCCGGGATACTTCAGATCCGGCCGTTCGATACGATCAGGAACCTGCATGATCCGCACAAGGTTTACTGGTCCTTCCACCTGGTAAAAATCATCATGCGCCAGATCCAGCTGTTCCAGCAGAAAATCCGCCATGTGTCGAGGACAATTATCCGCCACTTCCAGCCGTACGGCGTTGCCCAAATGCCGCTGAGGCAATTCACCCTGCAAGGCGATGCGCAAATTTTTGACTTCTTCTTCATCCACGAACAACTCGCTGTTGCGGGTGGCGCGGAACTGATAACAGCCCAGCACATTCATGCCGGAAAACAACTCACCCACGTGGGCGTGAAGAATGGAGGATAGAAACACGAAACTATATGCGCCGCCCCCAATTTCTTCCGGCAACTGGATTACCCTAGGCAGCACGCGTGGCGCCTGTACGATCGCCGTTCCTGAGCTTCGGCCGAACGCGTCCTTGCCTTCCAGCTCCACCGCAAAATTCAGGCTCTTGTTGAGCACGCGGGGGAAAGGATGCGATATGTCGAGCCCTATCGGAGTCAACACCGGCATCAGTTCGCGAAAATAGTATTCCCTGATCCATTCACGTTGAGCGTCATTCCAGGTGGCCCGACGCAGGAAGCGGATCCCCTCCTGCGCAAGCCCAGGCAGAATTTCCTCATTCAACAACTGATACTGCCGTGCGACCAGGGCATGAGCCTCTTCGGAAACCTGCCTGAATACCTGGCGCGGCAATATCCCGTCCGGTCCAAGGACGGGTGTATCGATCTTGATCTGCTCTTTCAGTCCGGCTACACGAACCTCGAAAAACTCGTCCAGGTTGCTGCTGACTATGCAAAGAAACTTCAGTCGCTCCAATAGGGGAATGGTTCGATCTTCGGCTTGAGCAAGGACGCGCCGATTGAACGCAATTTGTCCAAGTTCCCGATTAAGAAACGGGTTGCCCGGTTGTAGGTCTGTCACGATAGCAGGTTCAGGTGGTCCCGATAGCCGGGGGGTTTGGCGAACCAGGCCTGTTAACAGGCCCAGAGGTCACAACTCATTCATGCTTACAGCAGCTTACTTCACCGGGGGCACGTAACCCGCGGGCTGCTCGGCCCCGCTCCCAAAAAAATAGGCTTCGAGTTGCCCGGCCAGATATTTGCGAGCCTTGATGTCCGCCAGATTCAAGCGGTTTTCGTTGACCAGCATGGTTTGATGCCTGATCCATCCAGTCCACGCGTCCTTCGACACGCTGTCAAAGATACGTCTGCCCAGCTCGCCAGGATAGGGCGGGAATTCCAGTCCCTCTGCTTCACGGCCCAGCTTGACGCACTTAACCATTCTTCCCATCGACTCCTCCCCTGACAAGCAAATGAATCTGCATTCCCATGTTCGAGTACGAAGGCCGGGAACAGCAGGATATCCGCGGATACCGTGGCCATCGGCGGACACATGAAGAATTACAGCTACAAGCGTTTTACGAATACCTTGGAACGCCGCTGATAATTGTATAGGCCCCGCTTGACCTTCGGTAGTTCTTCCACCCCCGTTTCGTAAAACCCCCGTTCGACGAACCAATGCGCGGTTCGGGTAGTAAGAACGAACAGCTTTTTGCTGCCTTGGGACCTTGCCCTGGCCTCGATGTTCTTCAGCAGCGCATCGCCGCAACCCGTGCTTCGATATTCCGGGTGCACGGTAAGGCACGCAAGCTCGGTTGCGTTGTCATCGGCAAAGGGATAGAGCGCTGCGCAGCCTGTTATCATGCGGTCGTGCTCTACGACGACAAACCTCTCTATCTCCATTTCCAGCAGTTCACGGTTGCGCCTCACCAGGGTACCATCGGTTTCCAGTGGTCCTATCAATTGTAAAATAGCGCCGACATCCTCTATCCTTGCCTGGCGCAAATTCTGCAGCGGCCCTTCCGATATCATGCTTCCAATACCGCTATGGGTGAACAATTCCTGCAGCACAGCGCCATCCACATGCCGACTGACGAGATGAACCCGTGATACTCCCCCCTGACAGGCATGAATTGCAAACGGGAGATACAATTGGGCGTCGTCCGAAAGCGTGCTGGTGCCATCGGATAATTTCGCGAGCAGCGCCTTGCCTTCTTCCACCGTCAGTTCATGCAGCAATGAAGGCTCGGAATCGCTGCAGCCCACTTGCTGTATGCCCGTGCTATCCATCAGAAAAATCAGTTTTTCCGCCTTCAGCACGATTGCCGCTTCAGCGGCGACGTTTTCCAGGGTGAGATTGAATATTTCTCCGGTAGGGGAGTAGCCCAGCGGCGAGAGCAGCACCAACTCGCCCTGTTCCAGGCGGGAGCGAATTCCCGCCGCATCGACCTTTCGCACTTCGCCCGTATGCATCAGGTCAATACCTTCAATTACTCCGATAGGACGAGCAACGACGAAATTTCCACTGGCCACCCTGATTGCGGCGTTGGCCATGGGCGAATTCGGCAGTCCCATCGACAGCAACGCCTCGATCTCCACCCGGACGCGTCCAATGGATTCCTTGACACATTGCAGGGTAGCAGCATCAGTTACACGCATATCCCTTACATATGTCGTCTGCAAATCATGTTCAGCGAGCCGGGCCTCGATCTGCGGTCGCGCCCCATGCACAAGCACGAGTCTGACTCCCAGGCTGGCAAGGATATTAAGATCATGAACCAGTTCGACAAATTTACCGTCTGCGACCACCTCGCCACCGAACGCCACAACGAAAACCTTATTGCGAAAGGCGTTGATATAAGGGGCAACCGAGCGGAACCAGGTTACGAAATCGCTGTTTAAATCCATGTCTGAATATGACATGCTGTGTAAATTTGGTTTCTTATAGAAACGGGCGGAGCGACTCGGCCGCGCCCGCCCTGCAGGCTCCTATTTCATCAAATCAGTAGTCGCCGCATAGCGCCTGCATGGCAGCCAATGCTGCCAACCCCGCACTCTCGGTGCGTAGCAGCCGCTTTCCCAGACGCAACGGGGTACATCCCGCCATAACAGCGGCAGCTTCCTCGTCTGTATCGAAACCGCCTTCAGGCCCTACGAGAAGATCTATTCGGCTCAGACCAGGCAGCCTCGGAAAATCACGCAAACCTTCTGCAGCAGTCGGCGAAAGCATGAAGCATTTTTGCGAATCCGGATTATCCATATCCTTGCATTCATCTGGCACTCCTTCGAGCCAGCTTGACAATGGCATCAACGGTAGTACGGGAGGAATGCGGTTTCTACCGCACTGCTCGCAGGCAGAAATGACAACATCCTGCCAGTGCCTCATTCTTTTCTCGGCCCTTTCCTTCGAAAGCTGGACCACGCCGAACCGGGCCGTAACCGGCTGAAAGCGGGAAACCCCCAGCTCCACGCTCTTTTGCACGATCCAGTCCATTTTTTCGTTGCTGCACAAAGCCTGAACGAGCGTTATGTCAAGCGGCGATTCGCGCTCAATACCCAGATGCGCTTCTGGAATGACGGTGACGCTTTTCGGGCTGGTATCCAGAATTTCGGCTGGATATTCTCCTCCATCGCCATTGAACAGCGTCAGTTTATCTCCTTTTTTAAGCCTCACCACATGAAACGCGTGGTGTGCGACAGTCTTGGGCAACGTAAGGGCGTGTCCCGCAACAATAGTTCCGGGGCAATAAAACCGGGAGTACGTTTCCGTTTTTGCAGATGAAACGGGATGGCGATAAATGATAGCCTCCCATGTTAGACTATTTGTATTTCTTTCCCCCACTTGAGAGAAAATGCGAACTTGATTCGATTGAATGATAACCTGTTGCTTCGATTATATCCGTTACGCATTTTTGTTGCTTGCTTCGGCCGGTGTCTTCCGGAGCGCGGAATCGCTTCTAATCTAAATTATCCATAAGGAGAAGGTATGGCGAGCCTGGAAACGCCAGTTTGCAACTTTGGCTGGAAAGCGGTGGATTTCGATTTGCGGGGAGTGGATGGCAAGCGCTACGACCTTGCAGCCGCGAGAGGGGAAAAAGGATTGCTGGTCATGTTCATCTGCAATCATTGTCCTTATGTGAAGGCGGTTCGGGATCGCATCATCCGCGATGTGAAGGCATTGCGCCCATATGGCGTCCGCGCTGTCGCCATCATGTCGAATGATCCCGCCGATTATCCCGAGGACTCGTTCGAAAACATGGTGAAAATCGCAAGGGAATACGATTTTCCCTTCCCCTATGTCTGGGATGAAGACCAGGAGATCGCAAAAGCCTATGGTGCCGTGTGCACGCCCGATTTCTTCGGATTCAATGACAAACTTGAACTGCAATACCGGGGACGGCTGGATGCATCCCGCAAGGAAGCCGCGCCTCCGGATGCCCGCCGCGATCTTTTTGAAGCCATGGTCCAGATCGCTGAATCCGGACAGGGGCCAAAAGACCAGATTCCCAGTATCGGCTGTTCCATCAAATGGCGGGCGGGATAGCACGTGCTCCATGAGGTCATTTCGACGGTCAGGGCAGTGGCGCAACAGGAAATCATACCGCGCTATCTGAAGGTTGCCCGCCAGCGCAAAGCGGATGGAAGCCTGTTTACCGAAGCCGACCTTGCCACCCAGGAAGCGCTATCGCGTGAATTGCAAAAGATCCACGCCGGCGCCGTGGTCGGGGAAGAAATGCCGGAACAGGAGCAAATCAGTCAATGGCGGGCGGGCGAAGCCGGACTGTGGTGCATGGATCCTATAGACGGCACGTCGAATTTCGTAAATGGATTGCCTTATTTTGCCGTTTCGGTAGCGTTGATGCAAAACGGCAAAAGCGTGCTTGGCGTCGTTTACAACCCGGTGGCAGATGAAATGTTTTATGCCGAGCAAGGCGGCGGCGCATTCCTGAATGGCGAAAAATTGCCGCTCAAGGAACATGTACCGCCCTTTCGCAACGCCATCGCCAATGTCGACTTGAAGCGGCTGGGACCCCAGCTCGCACAGAACATCTGTCTGCAGTGGCCTTTCTCCTCTCAACGAAATTATGGGTCCTGTGCGCTTGAATGGTGCTATACCGCCGCCGGCCGTTTTGACCTCTACCTCCATGGGGGGCAAAAGCTGTGGGATTACGCTGCTGGCTGCCTCATCCTGAAGGAAGCGGGAGGGCACATGTGTGGTTTCAACGAGAATGACTTCTGGGCGGAACCACTCTGGCAGCGTTCCGCCATTGCCGCCCTTGACAGGGGGTTGTTCGAACAATGGCGCGACTGGATTCGCGCTCATCGGTAAAAAGAATCTACTCTCAAAAGCCCGCCTCCCGTAAATAACCCACGTCCTGCTCCAGTCCACTCCAAATCCAGGCCTTCCCCCCCTGTAACGCCAAATCCTATTGTCGCTAAACGGAGACAGCAGGATTTTCAAGATAAACAATAGCTTATTTTTACCCTTAGTTTTAGATGGCGGGGTTTGGCGACAATCTATAAAAACAGCTGAGATAATTGACTGATAATCAATAAGAAAAATATGGGCATGAATCATGCTTGTCGAAGCTGGCAAAGTTCATGCTGGCGCGTCCTGTTGTTGATATTTTGGCGCATCCGAAGTTAACGGGTGGCTCGTCGAGCTTGAGTACGGCGTTGCGCCTTTTCTTCAAAGAGAAGCAGCAAATCTTATCCAAATCAAAACTACCTGGACCCTACCCCATGCAATTACATCATGATGAGCCTCTTCGTTCCGAGAAGATTTACCCTGCTTCGGCCGGTGAAGCGGCCAGCCAATGTCTCATGTCCAATACTGGTTCGCACCATGATTTCCATGGGAAAACCGCCCAGTCTCCATGCGTGCTGAGGCGCGACGGTTATAGCATACAACTCGCCGATTCTCCCTGGCTTCGCAGCGGTGCTCGAGACCTGGTGCAGCGGATGTATTCGTGGCGCGGCTATCAACTCGAAAGCAGTAGAGCAACATCGCACAACTCCAACAGATTGACACTGGTGGCATCGAGGGGGGATACCCTGATCGGCACCGTGACGTTGGGTCTGGATTCGGAAGAGGGACTGCTTGCCGATCAACTTTACGGCGATGAAATCAATTCCTTTCGCAGGCGAGGCGCCAAGGTCTGCGAACTATCGAAATTTGCGCTGGATCCACAGCATAGTTCAAAGGAAATTCTCGCGGCGTTGTTTCATCTTGCATATATCTATGCTCATAATGTCTATGGCGCGACAGATCTTTTTGGCGAGGTTCATCCACGGCATGCCGCATCCCATAAACGGATGTTCGGTTTTCGGCAGATCAGCGAAATGCGTACTTGCACCCGCGTAGACGCTCCGGCTGTTCTCCTGCATTTGAAACTGGATTATGTCGGCGAAAAAATTTCCTTCCTTGCCGGCTCGCACGATTCACAAGATCGTTCTCTTTATCGCTACTGTTTTTCCCAGCAGGAAAGATTACCCGAGAATTCAACTCCTCATTAGGCAGTACTATATTCGCGCTGTCCTGACTTCCGTCATTGATCCAAACCGGCCTTTTATGGAAGCGCAAAGCGCCATCCCCCTCACCGCGGCTCTCTTCGTAACATCCCGTTGACATCGCGTCTCAACAAGCTCACCATATGCTGGTGCCAGAACTCTGGCACCTTCGCTATTCCCCCTATTGCAAGTCAGTTCTTCCAGTTGTTCAATTAACAGTTTCAGGAGAAACAGCACCAAGCAGGCGTTCGTTTCCAAGAACTCGCTTCTCTTCGTCATGCGTAAAAATAGACTACTCCATGGTTAAGCGCTTAAATGTCTGATGCTTTTTCCTATCATGAGGCTTTTTCCCGGAACACTGGCTGGGTAACTGTCCAGGAACAAAATATTCTTCGGCATAAGAGAATTGCCATTGCAGGCCTGGGCGGCGTAGGTGGTGCACACTTTTTGACCCTGACGCGGCTAGGTATAGGAGCTTTTCGCGTAGCGGATTTCGATAAATTCAGCCTGGCCAACTTTAATCGCCAGGTCGGTGCGAATATTTCCAGCTTGGGCAAGCCCAAGACCGATGTGCTTGTAGCCATGGCCAAAGATATCAATCCGGATCTCGATATCGAAATTTTTCCAGAAGGGGTCAACAAGGATAATCTTCGGGAATTTCTTGCCGATATCGACGTGTATGTCGACGGTCTGGATTTTTTTGTTTTTTCAGATCGCCAGGCGACCTTTTCTGCCTGCGCCGAACTGGGTATTCCGGCAATTACCGCTGCGCCGCTTGGGATGGGAGCGGCACTACTCAATTTCATGCCGGGAAAAATGACCTTCGAGGAGTATTTTCAATGGGGTGATCGACCGGACGAAGAAAAAGCACTCCGTTTTTTGATTGGCCTTGCGCCAAATGGCCTGCATGCGAAATACCTGGTTGATCCGGCCACCATCAGCTTCAGGGAACATCGAGGTCCATCTACCATGATGGGATGCCAGCTTTGTGCCGGCGTCGTGGCTACCGAAGCGCTCAAGATACTGCTCAACCGCGGCCGGGTATTCGCAGCTCCTCATGTAATACACTTCGATGCATACCGCAATAAATTAAAGCACAGCTGGCGTCCGGGAGGGAACAGCAACCCATTGCAGCGCCTAATCCTCGCCATCGCCAGACGCAGACTGGATACGAAAAACGCGGTGGAAAGCGAATCCGGACGACAACCTCGTACAGACAATGATGCATTATCCGATTCCATCTCCAGCCGGATCGGCGGCAAGCCGGTTATCGATCAGATCCTGGATCTTGCGCGGTGGGCCCCAAGCGGTGATAACACTCAGCCATGGCGCTTTGAAGTTGCCGGCGAGCGCCATGTCGTGGTGCATGGCTTCGATACGCGGGATGACTGTGTATATGACCTGGATGGGCACGCCAGCCAAATCGCAATTGGCGCATTGTTGGAAACCATGGATATCGCGGCCAGCGCGCATGGATTGCGCATGAACGCGTTACGCCGCATGGGATCTCCGGAAAGCAGGCCGGTCGTTGATGTGCATTTTCAACCGGATCCCGATCTGCGCCCCAACGAATTGGTTCCCTACATAACATACCGCAGCGTCCAGCGCCGGCCGATGAGCAGCCGGCCATTATCCCTACGAGAAAAAGGCAGTCTTGAGAAAGCGGTGGGCGGTTCATACCACATTCTGTGGCTGGAGGGTTTCGACGCCAAGATGCAAGCAGCCCGGCTGATGTTCAATAATGCAAAATTACGGCTCACCATGCCGGAAGCCTACGAGGTACATCGCAGGATCATACAATGGAACTCGCGTTTCAGCGAGGATAAGGTCCCCGACCAATCGTTGGGAATCGATCCCGTTACGGCAAGGTTGATGCACTGGGTATTAGGTAGCTGGAAGCGCGTGAATTTTTTCAACAGGTTTCTTGCAGGCACGCTGGCGCCTCGAATCCAGATGGATTTCATACCCGGTCTCGCCTGCGGTGCGCATTTTGTCATCCTGAGCGATCGTCCTGCGGAGAGCATCGACGATTATATTGACGCCGGCCGCGCTGTGCAGCGCTTCTGGCTGACGGCAACCAGGCTGGGGCTGCAGCTACAGCCCGAAATAACCCCCCTGATTTTCTCCCGCTATGTTCGCGGCGGACTGGAGTTTACCAAGGTAAAAAAGCTTGCCCAGTTCGCGAGAACCCTCTCAGACCAAACCGAGCGACTGATCGGCAAGGAAGAAACATCGCGGGCAATATTCATGGGACGAGCCGGAATGGGACCCGCTCCCTGGTCCCGCTCTCTCCGGCTGCCGCTCGGCCAGCTGAAACCCTCATCGGACAATTCCCGGGAATCGCCAGATATCCAAAAAAGCTCTTAAAAAAATTGAGATTCGGGATCCTGCATCTCTGGTTTATCCCCGATGTTTTCGATAGCGATGGGCATGCAAAAATTGGCCAGATATTGATCTGAACTATAGGAACGGATAGCTCATGCGTAAAATTGGCGCTGGCGAAATATTGCTTTTTCTGACGCTTCTACTGCTGATACTCGGGTTGACCTGGTTGACGGCAGCATGGCTGTTCCACCGACTGCCTCCGAGCGAGTTTCGCGGCATACTCACGGCCGCTGCAGGGATATTTCTTACTTACGCCTATGCGCTCCTCGCATATCGCGGATTCCTGCTGATCATGCCCCTCCGCGAGGGGGAAATCGCGGCAAGCTCGAAAAATGAAATCGGCTATCACGTCTACCTGCTCTTCTACCTGATATTGTTCTACCCCTTGATGCGCAGCGGATTTGTTCCCGTGCCGCTGATGCGGTTGATTTATCAGGCGCTAGGTGCGCACCTTGGAGAGAATACCTACAGCTCGGGTATTATTCTCGATCCTCCCCTGGTGCATATTGGCGCCAACACCATAGTGGGGCAGTACGCGCTGCTGGTGCCGCATGTGATTGAAGGCGAGCGCCTCGCCCACTACAGGATACGGATTGGAAATAATGTCACGATCGGCGCGCATGCCGTGGTATTGTCAGGGGTAACGATTGGAGATAACGCCATAGTCGCCACGGGCGCGATCGTTTCCAAGAATAGCCGGATAGGGACGAACGAGGTCTGGGGTGGAGTTCCTGCCAAGCGGCTTCGCGCTGGAAATGCTGGTGAGTAGATTCTTTTTGGATAGTCAATAAAAAAGCCGCGATCCAATCGCGGCTTTTAAGATTGAGGCTAGCTTTTTATATATTATTGGAACAGTCTATCCAGCGCGCCGGCGGGATTTGCCGAAAATCCCCATCAAAGAAAGGCCCAAACCAATCAGTGCCAGCGATGCAGGTTCCGGCACGGCGAAAGACTGGGTACCATCAGCCTGGAATTCAAAGTTCGGTCCTACGGTGCCTCCGTTTAGCGCACCTAGTGTGCCAAGCGAAATGATGCCTCCACCTCCATCGCAAGTAGAGCCGGTGACATTAAAGCACTGCGAAGGATCCACCTGCCTGAACGGATCGACCTGGGAGTTGTTGAAAAATGAGATGGTGATCGTGCTGGCTGGGGTCAGTGATGGAAAGTATCCCGCGTTGACGGAATCAACCACTAGGGTGATGTCCGATACTCCACCGCCGGTAACCGATTGCTGGCCACCCCATTGGTCCCCATTTGGGGAGTTATCGAGATTCGTTGGAGCTGGATCAGTGACCTGGAAGTTGCTCGTCGGAACAGTCACGATATGCGCGGACAGGATGGGTGCACCCGAGATAAATCCAGTACCAGTCAGGTTATTTCCAACGGTGCTGGTCGCATACATATTGAAAAAGTTTACTGGGTTAGTTGGATCGAATTTAAAGCTGGCCGTACCAGGAAATGGGTCGGCTCCCACGACCGTTTCCCCAAAGCCGGCCACGAACGTGAAGAAATTGCCGCCACTGCCGTTGGCGAAACCGATGCTCGTATCGGCGAACTGGATCGACGACAGATTTGCCTGGTAGTGCAGGGTAAAGTTGGTGCTGCCCGATCCGGCCAGGAAATTGTTGATGGCCGTCACGCCGCCCTGCGCCAGGGCGCTGCCGGGAGCCTGGTCGATAAGCGCGAGGTTGGCGGTTCCCGCGCCCCCGCCAGTCGGATCAAACGTGAAAAGTTCGGCTTGCGCTACCAGCGGCACAGCCAGCAATGTGGAAAGCGTCCCGATTGTCAGATGCTTAAATTTGGTATTCATTTATCCCCCTAAAATATATAAAGTAAAACGGTTTTCGGACACTTCTCTTTGAAGCATGATTCATGCCATTTAGTTATCTTACGCGATAGATCAGACACTTACTTTCAAACAAGGTCATTGGGATATGCTGGCCTGCACTATATTTGTAAAATTTTCCGACACTAGATAAGCAAGCCGGGTTATGGAATCAATGGGAATCCATCGCGGCCAGGATCAATCTCCGGGAAGGCGCCTATCCGTCAGTTTTTCCATAAACTCGCCAAACCGCTTGAAAGCATTATAGTTTTTTATCCTATCCGCCACTACCCGGGCACTGGCGGTGAATTCGGGACTGAAAAGCAGTTTTTTCACCGTCTCTTCAATTGCATCGCCATTCAGGCGGTCGGCGCGCAATACCATGCCGGCTCCCGCCCTTGCCAGGGCCTCCATGTTCAAAAACTGATCCGCATTGCTTGCTATTCCCAATACCGGAACACCTGCCGCAAGCGCCTGGGAACTCGTCGGGCTGCCGCCATTGCAGATTATCATGCGTGAAAGCATCGCGGCTTCGGTACCTGGAAGATAGCTGGCCAAATAGACGTTACCGGGTATCGGGTGGGCATAGGCCCCTACTGTCGCCACGATGACCGTGACCGGCAATTTACTCAGTATATCGAGAATAATTGGCAGAATCCCGGCCTGGCCAGAGCTGCCTAAAGTCAAATAAATGATGGGTTTGTCTGTGGGCAGGCGCTCCCACCACGCTGGTTTTTCCACCGGAGGAGACCACAGGATCGGGCCGAGATAGTGATGCCCGGCGGGGAGGTCAGGAGTCGGAAAGAGCTCCGGCATGTCGGCAAAAAGTACATAATCTGCATCGGTGTATATGTGCTGCAGTGTGGGACCAAGGGAGGCCAGCCCATTTTCCCGCCGCACGCGATTCATGGGCGCGCAATGCAGCAAGAGCGCCAGGGGAAGCGTAAGCCGGAAGATTTTGTCGGCAAGTCCCAACGGGAGGACTTTTGTCATCGGCAAAACTGGAAGCGGAAATTCACCCCCCGTATAATACGGACTCCAATAGGCGTTGGTTATCGTAATGTAAGGAATTTCGACAACCCGCGCGCTGACAGAGAGTGAAAGACGAAAATCGCCCACAATCACATCGGGGTCCATTTTTCGGATGATCTCGAGATCGTCTTTTACGTATTGCCGCAGGGTTTGCGTATTATAGACGGGACTGCCGCGGGAAAGCGCACGAAGGAACTGCTGGCTGCCGATGCTTCGAAGCGGTATGAGTTGCCAGGGCTTGCCCTTGAAAAAATGATGGTAGCCGGATGCGCAGGCCATCGCGATGTCGAAGCAGCGGGCATCCAGGCTTTCCGCCAGCGCCAAAGGCCTGGCTACATGCGCGAGCGTCACCGCTTCGGCAAAAAATAACACGCGCTTTCGATTACGAATCATCTTTCCCCGTTGCTCAGCACGCGTTCGGAGACTCCATGCAGTATCGATTACTGACTTGAAAGATTCACCGCTATCCTATACTAAAAGCAATATGATCCGGCTCCCAGCATATCAGCAAAAATGCGGCTAACTTGGCCCAATTTATCGTTGGCATTTCGCAACATCCTGCGGCAAAGGCGTCGCAGCGCCATAGCCCTGGCTGCAATTTCCTTCAGCGTCATTGCGCTTGTATTGGTAAGCGGCTTCATAGAATGGATTTTCTGGGCCATGCGCGAAGCCACGATAAAAACTCAACTGGGCCATATCCAGATTGTCCGGCCAGGCTATCACGACGCGGGTAAAGCCGACCCTTACGCCTTCCTGCTGCCTGATACCATACCAGAACTGGAACCGCCAGATAAAGATCGAATCAAGGCAGTGGCCCCACGTCTTTCCTTTGGCGGGCTCATCAGCCATGGCGATGCGACGCTGTCGTTCATCGGCGACGGGGTGGATCCCCATGAACAGGCTGCATTCGAGCTGAATGCGCAACTTTCGGCCGGCCGGAATCTTTCCGCCGATGATCCGAATGGGATCGTCGTGGGGAAGGGGCTGGCACGCAATCTCGGCGTCGGCATCGGTGACAAGGTCGTACTGCTGACGAATACCGTAACCGGAGGTGTCAATGCGATCGAGGTTACCGTGCGCGGACTGTTTACCACGGCAACCAAGGCATATGATGACGCTGCCCTGCGGCTGCCCATCCAGACTGCACGGCAATTGCTTCGCACAAAGGGCTCTCATGCCTGGGTAGTTCTGCTGAACGATACGGCCCAAACCGATACGGTCCTGGAAGAACTGCGAAACAAGCTGGGCGGCGAGAACCTTGAAGTCATTCCGTGGTATGCGCTGGCCGACTTCTACAATAAGACCAAGGTTCTTTTTACGAAGCAAATACAGGGTATCAAGGTCATAATCGTGCTGATCATCCTCCTGAGCATTTCCAACACGATGACGATGAGCGTCATGGAAAGAATAGGGGAAATCGGCACGGCCATGGCGCTCGGCGTGAGGCGTGCCGGAATTACCCGCCTCTTCCTGACCGAAGGCATACTCCTGGGTTGCGCCGGCGGCCTTCTGGGATTGGCCATCGGCGCGCCCCTGGCCGCGCTGATCTCCAGCATAGGCATACCCATGCCGCCGCCACCCGGGATGGATAGCGGTTATACAGGCGAAATCCTCCTTACCTGGAACATAACAATCGAAGCGGTAGCGCTGGCGGCCTGCACGACTCTGGTTGCCAGCATACTTCCCGCCTGGAAGGCATCGAGGATGCAAATCGTCGATGCGCTACGCCATAACCGGTAGATATCACGAATGTTCAAACTCGCCTTGCGCAATGTTTTCCGGCAGAAGTTGCATACCGCAATGACACTGGCCGCGATCATGGGCGGAGTGGCCGGTCTTACCGTCGCAGGAGGCTGGATAAATGACATTTTCGTACAGCTCTCCGAAGCGCTGATTCATTCCCAGTCCGGGCATTTACAGGTGCATAAGGCCGGTTTTTTTTCCGCGGGATCGCATGCGCCGGAAAAATATCTCATTCCATCGCCCGAAGCGGTCAAACGGCGCATAGCAAATGAGAAGGAAGTTTCCATGGTCATGGCCCGGCTCAATTTCTCCGGGCTGCTCAACAATGGCCGTACGGACCTTCCGATCATCGGAGAAGGGGTGGAAGCACAGCAGGAAGCTGCGCTGGGCAGCTCCATTTCGATAACGCAGGGACGCCAGCTACGCGATTCCGACACGTTCGGCATCCTGATCGGGCATGGCGTTGCCCAGGCATTGAATCTGAAGCCCGGCAGCCACGTTACCTTGCTGGTGAATACGCTCGAAGGCGCCCTGAACAGTATGGAGTTTGAGGTAACTGGCGTATTCCAGAGTTTTTCCAAGGACTACGATGCCAGGGCGATAAGAATTCCTCTTGTTGCGGCACAGGAATTGCTGGGCACGGATAGTGTGAATGCGATCGTCGTGCTGCTGCAGCAGACCAGTGGCACGGATCGGGTTGCAGCCAACTTGAATGAGGAATTACGCAGTTCGGGACTGGAGGTCAAGACTTGGGTCGAGCTGAACGACTTCTATGAAAAAACCGTGGAGCTGTATAAAGGCCAGTTCGGGGTCCTTCAGCTCATCATTCTCATCATGGTGCTTTTGAGCGTCGCAAACAGTGTCAACATGAGTATTTTCAATCGCATCGGGGAATTTGGCACGATGATGGCCCTGGGCAACCGCAGCAGTCAGGTCTTTCGCCTGGTCATCGTGGAAAATTCACTGCTGGGCCTGATCGGCAGCGCGCTGGGGCTAGCCCTGGGTATCGCGCTGGCGGCCGTCATCTCGGCCGTGGGAATCGAGATGCCTCCACCTCCCAATGCCAATGTCGGCTATAACGCGCAAATCCTGGTGGTCCCCTCGGTTCTGGTGATATCGTCCGCTATCGGTATTCTTGCCACCATCGCAGCAGCGATTCTTCCGGCGAGACATGTTTCCCGTATACCCATCGCCGAGGCCCTGAGGCAGAATTTCTAGAAGACAGCGGCGCTTCGGAAGACAATCCCCGCACGTCAACAGCTGTTGATCAAAAGGAATATCTCAGCTCCGTATAGACGCGGTCGCTTTGATCAAACCGTCCAAAAAGTCCCGAAGGTGGCCCGCCAAAAATATCCGCTCCCAGTGCCCAACGCCAATTCCGCTGGAAATTCCAGGAAAGACGAGGCCGGAGCATCCAGTCACTGCGATTCAAACTATGGATCAGTAAAGCCTGTGCTTCCATTTTTTGCCACACCTTGCCGGCCAGCAGGATGCTGGCGCCACTTTCCAACCTGCGGGGAATGATATCCGGATCATGGTTAAAGTAAACACGCTGAAAAAATTGCAGGTTCAGGCGCGCTTCCGCTGGAAGGCTGACATCCACGCCAAGCACGTAATCGAGCGTATTCTGCTTGACGAGGCCATTTATTGCCGTGGGCCGGATGGTGTTGAACTGCCGTCCATCCGTATAGACTGTCTCGCCCTTCAATACGATGGAGCCAAAATCCTTCGCGAGTGTTGCGCCGAACTGATCGATGCGATCGTGTCTTGGCTGAAAAATAGGCGGTTCGGTGAATGCGCTGACGCGATAAAATGTGGGTGATGCGTCGAGACTGTGATAATAGAAAGCCGAAACATCCCATCCGTTTTTTAATTGCGACAAACGCAGCCCATAATTCGAGTGGGCGACGTTTCTTCCCGAACGATCCTCGGGCAGGTAATTGGCGACTCCGCGCAGCGGACCGGGATAAAAGTCCGCCCCCGGCTTGCCGCTCTCGTCCAGGGTTGGCACCGGTATCCATAGCACTTCCGCGTGCAGATCATTCTTGGAATACTCTGCGCGCAAGGCCCACTGAGGTATGCGTATGATATCGAACGAGGGGAGAACGAATTCACGCATATCCTTTGCTGAAACCACATCGGCAAAAAACAGCCCGACCATTTCGCCCCATATGACATGTTGACGCCCCAATCGGAAATCGAAATTACCGGCGGAAATATCCAGATAATTTTCGCGGATGAAAAATTGCTGACGCTGATCCCGCCGGACGGCGCCAGGATAGAAATCGGATAAATCATAGGCTGCGTCGTAATCGAACCGGCCGCTGATTTTCCATCTGAGGTATTCGTTGAACTGCCCGGTACGGCTCAACTCGGTCCGCAGCTTTGCTTTCGAGAGGTGCTCCGGACTGGCATAGGTATCTGCAATTTCGAGCTGCGAGAATCCCTTCCATCCGGTAACCAGTTGCTTCCAGGCTGGCTGGGGAGGTTTCTTTACCTTTGCCGGTCCGGGCTCGCCGAACAACGATTCCCGGGAATCTGTGCCGCTTTCGCCTTCGCTGTGTTCGGCTGGAAGTGGATTTTCTCCATTATCCAGGACTGCCAACCGTGGCGCGGAAGCAGGAATCAAGGGCAATGGGTTGCCTGGCGCCACTTCGGTTTTTTCTTCGGGTGCTACATGACGGGACACTATGTAAACATGAGCAAGCACGTCGTTGCTGGACTCGGGTGAAGACGACGATAGCGCGGGCACGCGGGGCAACGACATCGACAAGGATAGAGGCAATGAATTTTCTGCTTTTACCGAGGCCGCTGATTGGGACGCCGCACCTGACGACAAAGCCGGGGTGGCGCCCGTGAAGTAGCATGGTGATGCCATGATAGCGGCAACCCATCCCAAAAATTCAAATCTGCGCCTGGAATTCATCCGACTCCCGGTTCCACCGGTATCCGATTTCGGTCATGCCCGATCTCGCCGCGTACCGCTGTTTTATGGTTTGATGCCTTCGCTGGCCGCGATCTGACCGTCTTCGATCCGTATCAGGTACTCCGCCATATCCATGACACGGCTATCATGCGTAGAAAAAATAAAGGTTGTCTTGAAGCGTCCGTTAATATCTTTCATCAGCTGGAGTATTCCTCCACCCGTTTTATGATCCAGGTTGGCCGTCGGCTCATCCGCCAGCACCATTTTTGGCTGAGTCGCCAAGGCACGCGCAATGGCCACCCGCTGACGCTGGCCACCACTGAGCTGGTTCGGCCGATGCTTGGCAAATCTGGACAGATCTACCACATCGAGATAGCGGGAAACTCGGCTTCGGCGCTCTGCTGCATCCAGCTCCCTGAATTGCAGCAAGGGATACTCCACATTCTCTTCGGCAGACAGAACAGGGAAAAGATTGAATGTCTGAAATACGAAGCCGATTGTCCGCGCTCGAAGTTCCGAGAGCTCGTCAGGTGTCTGGCCGCTCACATCCTGGCCACTGATGAATATTTTTCCGCTGGAAGGCGTATCGATGCAGCCGATAAGATTGAGCAAAGTGGATTTGCCACTTCCGGAAGGACCTGCTATCGCCACGAAAGCGCCGTCCTCGATACTCAACGTGATGTGCTTCAACGCCTGTACCTGCTGCTCTCCAAGCAAGTAATTCTTGGAAATATTCTCAAGACGGACTATGCTCATAAAATTAATCCACGATAAAACCTCGGGAGTGAATCACCTCAAAAGAGGCACTGAATGAAAATAACTTCTTTGAAACAACTCGTAGCGGCTATCTGTCTCTTAAGCGGGACGGTATGTGGCGCAGCGGATGATACGGAGTTTGCTCAAAACATCCTGGAGAAGGCAGACCAGATACGCTTTCCGCGTGAAAGCTTCCAGGTCGATGTCAACATTACCACCACTTCGCCCGAGCAGTCGACAGACCTCCACCACTATCGTGTTCTATCCAAAGGCAATGAGAATAGCGTGGTGATGACGCTGGAACCGGCTTCGGAACGCGGACAGATTCTTCTTATGAAGGGACGCGATCTCTGGATATTCATGCCAGAGATCACACAACCCATACGCTTGTCGATGTCGCAACGGCTGACGGGCCAGGTGGCGAACGGTGACCTGGCTCGTGCCAATTTCGCCGGCGATTATACTGCAACGCTTTTACGCACTGATGTCATCGACGGCGAAAAGTACCACGTGCTCGAACTCGTCGGCGTCGACAAAGGTGTAACATATCATAAGGTCTTATACTGGGTACAGCAATCAAATTTCTGGCCGTACCGTGCAGAATTTTACTCCGTATCCGGCCGTTTGCTCAAAACCAGCCGTTACGAAAACTTCCGAATGCTGCTCGGCAAGCAACGACCCACCCGCCTGGTCATGGAAGACGCGTTGCGCAAGGATGAAAAATCCGTGCTTGATTATTCGGACATGAAACTGCGGGATCTTCCAGACAAGGTTTTCACGAAGGATTATCTTAAGAAACTCGAATAGCGACTTACTCACTCCAGGGGAGATTCCAGGCCATGTTCCTACCCGAAGAATTCAATCTTGGCACTGCCTTCAAGCAGTATTTTGAAATCGTGCCCGTCCATTCAGAGGCACTCAAGGATGAGGTCTATCGCGTGCGATACCAGGTCTATTGCGAAGACCTGAAGTTCGAACCCGAGCGATCGGACAAGCGGGAAACCGATGAGTACGATCGCAATTCGCTGCATCTCCTTATACGCAGCGTAAAAACGAACGAGTTCGTTGGCTGCACGCGCCTGATTCGTCCTCCGCCCGAAAATCCGTATTCCCTGCTGCCCTTCGAGGAGGCCTGTGCCGATACGCTCGACCGTTCCATTATCGATCCTGCGCGGCTATCCCGCCAGAGTATCGCCGAGGTTTCCCGGCTGGCGGTTGTAGCCAGCTACCGGAGGCGTAAAGGCGAATCAGGCAGCGCGATAACCCTATCCACGGAGGATTTCGGCACTCAGCAAATGCCGCGCTTCCCTTATATTCCCATCGGGCTCTATCTCGGCACCACTGAATTGGCACGATTATCCGGAATAGAAACGCTATTTGTCCTGACCGAGAACCGGCTGGCTGCACATTTCAATAAATTAGGCTTCCAGCTTCAGTTTATCGGCGAACCCATAGAGCATCACGGCACCCGCCTGCCATCAATGATGAGTGTAAGCACAATTATCGGTAACATGCGCAGCAATCTCCGACCCCTCTACCAGACCATTGCTTCGGATATCGAAAGAGCATTTCGCTCCGATGCAAGCTTTACCGAAACAATTTGATCATCCTGGCGCTGGATGAGATTCTTTTTTTCGGGGAGAAATGTTGCATTTCCGAAAGAATAAATATCCCTGTTGTATTCAAGGCTTTTCAGGTTCACACTCATGCGTGGTGCAATCCGAATAACCGCGAAACATGGGGAGAATCAAATGAAAAAGAATCTCTGCTTGACGCTGTCTGGTGCAGTTAGTCTGTTTCTGCTGTTTTCAAGTCTTATCGCCTGGGGAAGCGAGGGGCCGGAGCTCAACGAGGCCCGACAGGTGGCGCAATACAATTATGTCATTCATATCCTGGCAATGCTGCTGGTGGGTTTCGGCTTCCTCATGGTGTTCGTGAGAAGATACGGCTTCGGAGCCACGACCGGAACCTATCTGGTTGTGGCGGTCGGCCTCCCGCTTTACATGCTGCTGCGCGCGAACGGCGTGTTTGCTCATGAAATTGCTCCCAATACCGTGAAGGCGCTGCTTTTCGCGGAATTCGCAGTAGCTTCCGCATTGATTGCCATGGGGGCTGTGCTCGGACGCCTGCGCGTGTTCCAGTATGCCCTGCTGGCGCTTTTTCTGATTCCCGCGTACCTGTTGAACGAATGGCTGGTGCTGGATAACGGCATGGGCCTGACGGAAGGATTTCAGGATACCGCCGGATCGATCATCATTCATGCATTCGGCGCTTACTTTGGCCTTGGACTATCCCTGATTCTGACTACCGCGAGCCAGCGAAGCCAGCCGATTGAGTCGGACGCCACCTCGGATCGTTTCGCCATGCTGGGCTCGATGGTTCTGTGGCTTTTCTGGCCGAGTTTTGCCACCGCCATCGTCCCCTTCGAGGAGATGCCGCAGACGGTAGTCAATACGGTGCTTGCACTGTGCGGAGCGACCCTGAGCACCTATTTCCTGAGTACGTATTTCCATAAGGGAAAGACGTCCATGGTGGATATGGCGAACGCAGCCCTGGCCGGGGGAGTCGCTATCGGGTCGACCTGCAACATCATTTCCCCCACGGGCGCTTTCGCAGTCGGATTGCTGGCGGGTGCGGTCAGCGTCATCGGCTACGTGTTTATCCAGCCCGCGCTGGAGTCGCGTTTCAAGCTCGTCGATACCTGCGGGGTGCATAATCTTCATGGCATGCCGGGGTTGCTCGGGGCGCTCGTTGCCATGATGGTCGTGCCGGGCATTGCGGGCGCGCAATTTATCGGCATCATCTTCAGCGTGGTGCTTGCGTTCATAACCGGCCTCATCGCGGGTGCATTGATCAAGGCGACGGGTACAACGCATCTGGCGTATGAGGACAGCGGGGAGTTCACTCACGTCGAAGCACCCGAAGAAACAACCGCGGAGCTGCAGGTCAAGCTGCATACGTAGGCCGAAGCGCGAGGCGACGGCAGGCCCTACATCAGGATAACGTCGTATTGTTCCTGGGTATAGCTTGCCTCCACCTGGAGACTGATGGGCTTGGCGATGAAATCGCCAAGCTGAGCCAGACTTTGCGACTCTTCGTCCAGAAATAGATCGATCACTTGCTGCGAAGCGAGGATGCGAAATTCGCGCGCATCGAATTGACGCGATTCTCGCAGGATTTCCCGAAGAATTTCATAACACATGGTCTGGGCGGTCCGTATCTTGCTCCTGCCCTGGCAGGTCGGACAGGTTTCGCAAAGAATATGAGCGAGGCTTTCGCGCATGCGCTTGCGCGTCATTTCGACCAGCCCAAGCGTCGTAAAGCCATTTATCGTCATATGGGTGCGATCCCGTGTGAGAGACTTCCTGAATTCGCCCAATACGGCGTTTTTATGCTCCTCGTTTTCCATATCGATGAAATCGATGATGATGATGCCGCCCAGATTCCGGAGACGCAGTTGGCGCGCGATGACTTGCGCTGCCTCCAGATTGGTCTTGAAAATCGTATCGTCGAAGCTACGCACGCCTATGAACCCGCCGGTATTCACGTCCACGGTGGTCAGCGCCTCGGTCTGGTCGATGATCAGGTAGCCGCCAGACTTCAGTTCCACGCGCCTCGCGAGCGATTTTTCTATCTCATCCTCCACCCCATATAAATCGAATAGCGGGCGCTCCCCGGCATAGTGATGTATGCGCCCGATGACATTGGCCATGTACACCCGGGCAAAGCCGTTCATTTTCTGGAAGGTCTCACGGGAATCAACCAGCACCCGCGCGGTATCGTCGTCGACGAAGTCGCGCAATACACGATAGCTCAGGGTCAGGTCCTGATAGAGCAATCCGGGCGCGCCGCTCGCGGACTTTTCCTTGATATGGTCCCACAACTTGTGCAGGTATTTGATATCCGATAGCAGATCCTGCTCAGTCGCCGCCTCGGCCATCGTTCGGACGATGAAGCCGCCTTTTTCACCCTGCGGCAGAAGGTGCTTCAATTTTTCGCGCAACAGCTTGCGCCCGGTTTCATCCTCGATGCGCTGTGAAATCCCTATATGGGACACCTGCGGCAGATAAACCAGCATTCTCCCCGCAATGCTGACCTGCGTGGATAGCCGCGCGCCCTTCGTGCCAATGGTGTCCTTGATGACTTGGACGAGAACGCTCTTCCCTTCGTGCAACAATTTCTCAATGGGTTTTTCCGCATCCTCGCTCTGGCGCAATCTCCAGATATCGGCAAGATGGAGAAAGGCAGCACGCTCCAGCCCGATATCCACGAATGCGGACTGCATTCCGGGCAACACCCGCGTGACGCGGCCATTGTATATATTTCCCACAATCCCGCGGCTGCTGTTGCGCTCGATATGCAACTCCTGCACCGCGCCGTGCTCAACCACGGCTACCCGGGTTTCCTGCGGGGTAACGTTGACGAGAATTTCGCAATTCATAAATATGTGCTGGTATGGATGGCCAGGATGAGGCGCGAGCTTACGGAAAAATGTCTATGCCGCAATCCTGAAGCAACCGTGCCGTCTCGTACAAGGGTAGTCCCATTATGCCGCTATAGCTGCCAACGATCTCGGTGACGAAAACGGCCGCCACCCCTTGAATCGCATAGCCGCCCGCCTTGTCATGCGCTTCGTCCAGCGCAAGGTAGCGCAGAATCTCACGCTCGCTGATATCGCGAAACCGTACTATGGAGGTAGAGGTTCGCGTCCGGGTTTCTTTTTCGGCAGCCACCGCTATCGCGGTCAGCACCTCATGGGTCTGTCCGGAAAGCGCCGCCAGCATCTCGCCGGCATGGGCCGGGCTTGCAGGCTTGCCGAAAATACGTCCCCTGAAAACTACCGCGGTGTCTGCTCCCAACACCGGCCGGAGCGGGCCGCCACGCTCGATCAACCATCTTCGGGATAACTCCGCTTTGATACAGGCGATTCGCGATACATAGCCCGCTGGCGCTTCGCCGGAAAATGGCGTTTCATCGATATCCGCCCCCCGCGGCGGTGCTTCGCGCAGAAGCAGCGTTTCAAAGCTCACCCCGATCTGCGTGAGCAATTCCCGCCGGCGAGAACTGCGGGATGCCAGGTAGATGCTGTTTCCCGGAGAAGTCATGGCGAATGCTACGCTACCCCCGGTGATACGGATGGCCTTTGATAAGCGATACCGCCCGGTACAATTGCTCTGCAAGCAGGATTCTCGCCAGCGCATGCGGCATGGTCAATGCGGATAAGGCCAATACTTCGTCAGCCGAATTCCTTATGGCTGCCGCCAGTCCATCCGCGCCGCCGATGATAAAAACAGTGTCGCCGCCCTCCCTCATCCAGTTCCTCACGGACTCGGCGAGCCTGGCGGTAGACCATTGCCTGCCACGCTCATCCATTACGACCAGGCGGCGCCTGGAGGGTATCGCCGCAAGAATGCGATCCGCCTCGGCATCGAGCAACTGCTCCACTTTCAGGCCGGTTCTCTTCTCCGGCTTTATCTCCACCAATTCGATGGCAGCCTCATGCGGCATGCGTCTGGCGTATTCTCGGAAACCTGCCGCCACCCAATCCGGCATTTTGTGGCCAACCGCGCAGATGATGAATTTCATGAAACTAATCCGCCCCCCCGCGTCTGGGAGATTTCCTTTTTTCCGAAGCAGCCGAGCTCGCAGGAATGCCGCCGAACCCGATAGCAGAGGCGGAATCAACGGAAGGAGTGATTTCGATTCCTGTCCGGGCAGAGGCGGTCTTGCGGCTTATTTTTACGGTGTCGGCCCATAGCTCTTCCAGATTGTAGTGGGCTCGCACGGCGGTTTGCATGACATGCACGAGCACGTCGCCCAGATCAACCAGAACCCATTCTCCAGTCTGTTCTCCTTCCACGCCATATACCGTGCCCCCGGCGGCTTTTACCTTCACAACCACGTTGTTTGCGATAGCCAGGGTCTGGCGGGAGGAATCGCCGCTGGCGATAATCATCCGGTCGCACAACGTGGTCAACTTGGCAACATTGAAAACTTCGATGTCATGCGCCTTTATTTCTTCAAGCGCGGCAATGACTGTTTTTACCAGCTTGGCAAGTGTCATACTTTATCCACATACAGGTGGTGGGCTGAAATATAGTCCAGCGTAGCATCGGGAAGGAGATAACGCACGCTTTTCCCCGCAGCAAGGCGCACGCGAATGGCAGTTGCGGAAATATCCAGCAGGATTGTCGGCGCAGGAAAAATCAGGCCGCTGCGTGCTTTCCTGAGATCATCCGGGTTGGCGACCCATCGCTGCGCGCAGGCTTCCCACAGTTCGGGCGGTAAATTGTCCCGATTCATGTTCAGCTCGACGCCTGGACGGCGCACGATTATCAGGTGGCATAAGTCAAAAATCTCCAGCCAATCATGCCACTGCGCAAACCTTGTGAAGGCATCGGCGCCAACGATAAAGCAGAGTATCGCGTCGGCTCCCAGCTCCCGTTTGAGTTCGCGCAGCGTTTCCACGCTATAGCTGACGCCTGAACTGCGGGTTTCCCGCCCATCGAGGATAAAAGCTGGATTGCACTCGATGGCTATGTGCACCATGGCTTCCCGATGGCAATATGGGGCAACCGGCGCCTCGCGCAAACGGGGCCTACGCGCGGGAATGAAGCGCATTTCCTGCAAACCGATCATCTCGGCGATTTCTTCAGCTACTCTCAGATGGCCGTAATGGATGGGATCAAAGGTGCCTCCAAATACTCCTGTGAGACGAAACGCGGAATTACTCATCAATCCAAAAAGTTTGAAGAGCAGACATGAAAGCATGCGGGAACCCGCTGCTCGGAGATAAGTCTATTTTTGCTTCCGCGATGCGGCAAATCATTCTCACAGCAATACCCGGCGCATGTCCGCCAGCACCTCGCCCAGCATGGAAGTAAAGCGTGCCGCGGTGGCGCCGTCGATAACGCGATGATCATAGGACAGGGACAGTGGAAGCATCAGACGTGGAACAAATTTGCCGTCATGATAGACAGGTTTCATGCTCGCGCGGGATATGCCCAGGATGGCGACTTCCGGCGCATTGATGATGGGCGTGAATGCCGTGCCGCCGATGCCTCCCAGGCTGGAAATCGTAAAGCTCGCTCCTTGCATGTCGGTGGCCTTCAGCTTGCCTTCGCGTGCCTGGGCCGCGAGAGCTGCCATTTCAGACCCAATGGCGAGCACCCCTTTTTGATCGACGTTCCGGATGACCGGCACCATGAGTCCATTTGGCGTATCCACGGCAAAACCAAGGTGATAATACTTCTTTATCACCAGATTCATTTCCCCGCTTTCGCTGTCGAGCGACGCATTGAATTCGGGAAATTTTTTCAGGGCAGCGATGGACGCCCTCATCAGGAAAGCCAGTATCGTTACCTTGACGCCGCCTTTTTCAACAGACTCATTGGATTCCTTGCGCAGGGATTCGAGTTCGGTGATATCGGCCTCATCGAATTGGGTGACATGCGGGATCATCACCCAGTTGCGATGCAGGTTTGCCCCGGACAATTTCTGTATGCGTGATAGCGGCTTCGATTCCACTGGGCCAAATTTGGTGAAATCGACACGCGGCCAAGGCAGCAGATCCAGTTCCGTTCCAGCGCGATTGATCGATGCCGACGATAACCGGGCCCTTGCATGAGCCAGGAGATCTTCCCTCAATATCCGTTGCTTGGGCCCGGTTCCTTTTACCATACCAAGATTTACGCCGAGCTCGCGCGCAAACCGCCGCACCGACGGACTGGCATGTGCTTTGGCAAAAGCTGTCTCATCCATGGTGCGCGCAGCTTCGGCAGGCTGGTCTCCAGGTGAAGACGGAGAAGAAGATAGGGTGGAAGAATGGGCAGGCGCCGATACAGAGTTGGTTTGCTCTTCGACGGTTTGCCTGCTTGCAGAAGGGGTGGGGGCGGCCTGCGGATATGGCGCGGCTGGGGAGGCTGAAGCAGCCGGAGCAGCAGGGGCCGCCTCCGATGCCGATCCGCCAGGTGCTGCTGGTTGTGGAGATTCCGGCGCTTTTTCTGCCTCGGAGACCTCCATAGCCAGAAGAAGCGTGCCCTGGGAAACCTTATCGCCGACCTTCACGGACATTTTTCTGATCACTCCCTCAAAGGGAGATGGCACCTCGATTGTTGCTTTATCGGATTCGAGCACAACCAAAGGGTCTTCCGCCTTGATGGAATCACCAGCCATCACCAGCACTTCGATGACCGGGACGTCCTTGAAGTCCCCGATATCCGGGACAAGCACCTGTTTGATTTCTGGCACGCTTTCCTTCCTTATTCCTCTTGTTCCTTCATTCAAGAAATTGCCACGGCATTCAGCGCGCGCGGGGGATTGGCGAGAAGCTCAGCATCTGGTGGAATCACGCCGGCGAAATAGCGTGCTCGCCCCGGGAATGGCACCGCTCGCATTTCGATCTCTCTTATGCCGTCGCAGGATTCGGCTTGTCCGGATCGATGCCAAATCTGCCTATCGCCTCCGCAATTCTTTCAGGCGCCATATCGCCATCTTCCGCCAGCGCCGTCAGCGCCGCGATGACGACATAATGGCGGTCCACCTCAAAGAAATGACGCAATCGTTCACGCGTATCCGAACGCCCAAAACCATCCGTTCCCAAAACCCTGTAACGCGCCGGCACAAATTCACGTATCTGATCCGCGAAAACCTTCATATAGTCCGTAGCCGCCACTACCGGACCCTTCCGGTCCTTGAGGCATGCGCTCACGTATGGCAGCCTTCCGGGCTCAGTGGGATGCAGCATGTTCCATCGGTTTACGCCAAGCGCCTCACGCCGCAGTTCATTAAAGCTGGTCACGCTCCAGATATCGGCGGCGACGCCGTATTCCTGTTCGAGTATTTTCCCCGCCGCGATCACTTCCCGCAGGATCGTGCCGGAACCGAGCAACTGCACGCGCAATTCGGGATGCTTTCCTTCCGAAGCCTTCCCGTCGCTAAACAGATACATGCCCTTCAATATGCCGCTTGCCGCATCGGGGGGCATTTCCGGATGCGGATAATTTTCGTTCATGACGGTGATGTAGTAGTAGATATCTTCCTGCACCTCAACCATGCGGCGCAAGCCATCCTGAATGATCACCGCGAGCTCGTAGGCAAACGCAGGATCATATGATAGGCAGTTAGGAATGGTGGAGGCGGCCAGATGGCTGTGTCCATCCTCATGCTGCAGCCCTTCTCCATTAAGCGTGGTACGCCCTGCGGTGCCGCCAAGCAGGAATCCGCGGCACCGCATGTCTCCCGCCGCCCATGCCAGATCGCCGACCCGCTGGAAGCCAAACATGGAGTAAAAAATATAGAAGGGAATCATCTGGACGCCATGAGTGCTGTAGGATGTGGCTGCTGCCATCCAGGAAGACATAGCGCCGGCTTCATTGATGCCTTCCTGCAGAATCTGCCCGTTTTTATCCTCCTTGTAATACATCAGCTGCTCAGCGTCCTGCGGGGTGTAGAGTTGTCCGCTCGACGACCAGATACCCAGCTGGCGGAACATGCCTTCCATGCCGAAAGTGCGCGACTCGTCCGCGACGATCGGAACCACGCGTTTGCCGATATTCTTGTCTTTCACAAGGATATTGAGAATTCGGACGAATGCCATGGTGGTGGAAGATTCCCTTCCTTCGCCGCTGGCCTTGAGCAAAGTATCAAAAGCGGATAGCTCAGGTATCTGCAGCGCGTCGGCCTGTCGCTGGCGCCGATGAATAAATCCGCCGAGCGCCTCGCGCCGCTTATGCATATAGATGGATTCGGGGGAGCCCTTGTCAAACTGGAGATACGGTATTCCATCCATCGTGTCGTCTGGAATCGGCAGCCCGAAGCGGTCGCGGAACGCTTTCAGCGACGTGGTCCCCATCTTCTTTTGCTGGTGCGTGATGTTCTGCGCCTCGCCTGCCTCCCCCATGCCATAACCCTTTATGGTTTTAGCAAGTATGACGGTGGGCTGTCCAGCGTGCGCAACCGCCGCAGCGTATGCCGCATAGACTTTATGAGGATCATGGCCGCCCCGGTTCAGACGCCAGATGTCGTCATCGGACATGTTGGCAACCATTTCCAGCAGCTCCGGGTATTTGCCGAAAAAATGCTCCCTAACATAGGCGCCGTCTCGCGATTTGAAGGTCTGATATTCTCCGTCGACGCATTCCATCATGCGTTGCTTCAACAACCCTTTCGTATCCTTTGCGAGCAGGTGATCCCAATACGATCCCCAGATTACCTTGATGACGTTCCAGCCGGCGCCGCGAAAGGCGGCTTCCAGTTCCTGGATGATCTTGCCATTCCCGCGGACGGGGCCATCAAGGCGCTGAAGATTGCAATTGACGACGAAAATCAGGTTATCCAGGTTCTCGCGAGAAGCCAGCGAAATTGCGCCCATGGATTCGGGCTCATCCATTTCACCATCGCCCATGAAAGCCCAGACTTTTCGTCCCTCGGTCTCGACCAATCCACGGCTTCCGAGATACTTCATGAAGCGCGCCTGGTAAATGGCCATCAACGGCCCGAGCCCCATCGATACAGTGGGAAACTGCCAGAAATCAGGCATCAGCCAGGGATGAGGATAGGACGACAGCCCTTTTCCCCCTACCTCCCGCCGAAAGTTATCGAGCTGCTCCTGCGTCAACTCACCCAGCAGAAAAGCATAGGCATAAAGACCGGGCGAGGAGTGGCCTTGCGCAAATATGAGATCGCCTCCATGCGCGGGCGAACGCGCATGCCAGAAGTGATTGTAGCCGACGTCGTAAAGCGTGGCTGCAGACGCGAAGCTGGCGATGTGCCCCCCAACGTTGGAATTCTTGTTGGCACGCAATACCATCGCCATGGAATTCCATCGCACATAGGACCGTATGCGATGCTCCAGCGCGTGATTGCCTGGAGACCGCGCTTCCTTACCCGGGGGAATGGTGTTGATATAGGCTGTCGTTGCACTATAAGGAAGATAGGCCCCGGACCGGCGGGCTTTCTCCACCAGCCTCTCCAGCAGATAATGGGCCCGCTCCGTTCCCTCGTGGACAAGCACAGACTCCAGCGCCTCAAGCCATTCCTGTGTTTCAGTCGGATCGACGTCGGGTAAGGGTTCCATCTTTGATCTCGCAAGTTGTGAATGTAGCCGAGGTATCCACGGCTAAAGCTGTGTTCGCACGGCTTGTTGCCGTTCCGCAGCCTCTATGGTATTGCACAGCAGCATGGTGATGGTCATCGGCCCCACTCCCCCTGGCACAGGCGTAATGTAACCCGCTCTTTCTTTCACCGATTCGAAATCCACGTCACCGGCAAGCCGTCCGTCGGGCAAGCGGTTGATCCCCACGTCTATGACCGTCGCCCCTGGCTTTACCATGTTCGCGGTGATCATATGGGGTTTTCCGACCGCAACCACCAGAATATCCGCCCTCGCCGTGTGTTCCGCCAGTTCGCGCGTTCTGGATGTGCAGATGGTGATGGTTGCACCTTTTTGCAACAGCATGAGTGCCATCGGCTTGCCGACGATATTGCTCCGTCCCACCACCACAGCATGCTGGCCTTCCACCTTTATGGCGTACTTTTCCAGCATTTTCATCACCCCGTACGGCGTGCACGGGGGAAACACGGTATTGCCGGCCACCAGCGCGCCGACATTGTAGAGATGGAACCCATCTGCGTCTTTTTCAATAGCGATGGATTCAATGACCCTGGTGCTCTCGAAGTGAGGCGGCAGCGGGAGCTGCACCAGGATACCGTGTATGGCGGGGTTGCCGTTCAGCTCCCGGATACGCTGTATCACCTCCTCCTGGCTCGAGTTTTCTCCGAACTCGTGAATTTCGGAATAAATCCCGATTTCACGGGAAGCCCTGGCCTTGTTGCGCACATAGATGCTCGACGCGGGATTGCTTCCGACGATAATGACCGCCAGCCCCGGTTGCATCCCGGCCTTTTTCAGACGTTCGGCGCGACCCTTCCATTCCGCCCTGACTTCCTGCGCCAGCGCCTTGCCATCGATGACTGTCGCGCTCATTCTCTCGGCTGGATCAGGACGGGGCGGACGGCGACGGCTTCGATTTCTTGATCTTGAGCCGGTATATCAATAGCCCAATCAGGAATGTCGGGACCACAACCAGGGCGGCGGCTGCAAGCCCGGCCGCAAGCACATCGATGCCTTCGGTTTTGGGAAGAAAAATTGTTACCGCCCAGATTGTAACAAAGGCAGCTATTCCCCCGCCAATAAACATGATTTTTTTACCCCGGTCGTAAAGGCGCCAGAAAGCGCCCGAGACTCTCGCCTCATCCCGATATTCGTCAAAAATCCCGGTGAGGCTGTCATCGTCCGCTTCCGCCTTGTAGCCAGCCACTACTGCGTCGGCATCATGCAGATCTGTACTTTCCTGGACGCGGGACATGTTCCTGAGAAAAGCGATGCGTTGCTGAGCCTGCTTTTTTTTCATGCCGTCGCTGATCAGCATCGATTGAAGGGCCGCAAAGGCATGCTCGCGGGGATCTTCGGACACACCCAGGTTTTCGCCGCAACGCCACATCACTCCCAGCAGATAGAGCTGGATGGTCATCTGCCTGAACTCGGGAGCAAAGTCGTATTTTTTTCCCTTGATTTTTGGAAGTTGCAACGCAAGCATATCCCGTGCTCGTTGTATGCAGATATCGGTGATGATTGCCTGCGCGTCAGTTTTTGTTTCACTCATGGTCTTGATCATAGGGCTAGCTCAGCCCAGACTTTGAATTTATAGAGGAACCCATTATATACTGGCTGTATCCAGCGCTGCGTCTGCCTCTGGCATCCGTAACATCAAAGATAAAAGAATGTTAGAGTTTCGTTGTCTTTTTTGTTCCGTTGGACAAGAAAAATTCGCAGCTTTTTGCATCTCGTTAATTTTCGGGTTCAGGCATGCACAGACATTAACAGTCGCAGACATTAACAATATTTGTTTAAAAACACCTGCAGCGCAGACATCGCATCCAAAAAAATGGGGGGAAACATGAAACATCATAAATATCTCATCATCGGCGGCGGCATGGCAGCCGATTCCGCTATCCGTGGCATTCGCAAGGTTGATCAGGATGGAGCCATCGCGATGATTTGCGAGGAGCGCCATCCGCCATATGACAGACCGCCTCTCTCCAAATCATTGTGGAAGGATGCCTCGCTGGATTCGATCTGGCGCAATGAGCACGGCCTCGATGTCGCCATTCACCTGGGCAAAAAAATCGTGTCGCTGGATACCCAGAAGAAAACCGCGACCGATGACGCAGGAAACATCTATACCTATGAGAAGCTCTTGCTCGCGACTGGTGGTGTGGTGCGCCGTTTCCCCGACTTTGGGGACGATATCGTCTATTTCAGGACGTTGGACGACTTCCGGAAGCTGCACAAGGTAAGCGAGCATGCGTCGGATTTCGTCGTTGTCGGAGGAGGCTTCATCGGCTCGGAAATCGCCGCCGCGCTCGCAATGAACGGCAAACGGGTCACCATGATATTTCCGGAAAACGGCATCGGCGCGCGCGTCTACCCGGGGCCCCTGGTAAAATTTCTGAATGCATATTACCGGGAGAAGGGCGTCACGGTGATTACGGGAGAAACGATCAGGTCGGTGCGGCCAGCCGGGGGGAAAACCGCGGTGACGACTTCGAGTGGCACCGAAATACTAGTAGATGGGGTAATTGCCGGACTGGGTATTCTGCCAAACACCGAACTGGCTGTCGAGTCAGGACTCACCGTGGATAATGGCATCGTGGTGGACGGACAATTGCGCACAAGCAACCCGGACATCTATGCGGCAGGGGACGTGGCAAATTTCTATAATGTCCTGCTGGCGAAGCGGGCCCGCGTGGAGCACGAAGACAATGCGAACGTCATGGGTGAGACGGCTGGCCGCAACATGGCCGGGCAATCGGAAGAATATCGCCACCTGCCGTTCTTTTATTCCGACCTGTTCGACCTGGGGTACGAAGCGGTGGGGGAGTTGGATGCGAGCCTCGATATCGTCGAGGACTGGAAAGAGCCATTCCGCAAGGGCGTCGTTTATTATCTGCGGGAGGGGCAGGTGCGCGGCGTTCTGCTGTGGAACACATGGGGCCAGGTTGCCGCTGCTACCGATTTGATCGCGGAAAAGGCAACCCACTCCCACGAAACGCTGGCAGGAAAAATAACCGATTAGCCTCGTCACCTTGGAAACGCTGTCAATCACCCGGCCGGACGATTGGCATCTTCATCTACGCGATGACGGACAAATGCGGGCAGTGCTGGTTCACACCGCTCGCCGCTTTGCCCGCGCTATCGTCATGCCCAATCTCAAGCCGCCGGTAGCGACAACCCGCATGGCCCTGGCTTACCGCGACCGCATTCTCGCCTCCCTGCCGGCAGGCATGCGCTTCGAGCCGCTCATGACGCTCTATCTTACCGATGCCACTTCGCCGGCTGAAATCCGCGAAGCCAGGAAAAGCGGCGGCGTACACGGCGTGAAATATTATCCTGCTGGCGCCACCACCCACTCCGCTGCAGGTGTAACCGATATCGCCAGATGCTACGGAACCATCGAGGTGATGGAGGAGGTGGATCTGCCTCTTCTGGTGCATGGCGAAGTGACCGATCTCGAAGTGGATGTATTCGACAAGGAAAGAATTTTTTTAGACCGGGTGCTTGCCCCGATTTCGCATCGCTTCCCCGGATTGCGCATCGTGTTCGAGCACATTACCACCCGGGAAGCGGTGGATTTCGTGAAGGACGCGCCAGGTAACATTGCCGCCACGATCACCGTCCATCACATGCTGCTTAACCGCAACGCCCTGTTTCGGGGAGGAATAAGGCCACACCACTATTGTCTTCCCATACTGAAGCGTGAAATCCACCGCTGCGCTATCGTTGAGGCTGCTACCAGCGGCAACCCCAGGTTTTTCCTGGGTACCGATAGCGCGCCTCATTCCCGGCCGGACAAGGAAACTGCCTGCGGTTGCGCTGGCATTTTCACCGCGCATGCCGCGATCGAACTTTATGCGGAAGCTTTCGAGCGCGCGGGCGCGCTGGATAAACTGGAAGCGTTTGCAAGCTTCCATGGGCCGGATTTTTACCGGCTTCCGCGCAACAAAGACAAGATTAATTTAAAAAGAGAAAATTGGACGTCGCCTGCAACGCTTCCTTTCGCCGATGATGTACTGGTCCCGCTGCGAGCGGGAGAGAATATCGGCTGGAAAATGGTGGATGGATAATTCTGCGCGCAGGCCCGGCAGCAACGCGGGTGCAAAACAGGTGTTAACAGGCCCTGAACAGGCATCGGACGAGCCTTGCGGAAAGGCCATCCGTCACCAATTTCCGCGGGAGCGGTTCCAGCGGTATAGCTGGCGCGCAAATGCATCATATGCCCATCGCGCCAACCGCTTCAGCGCCGGCGTCCGCAATATTCCTGCAAGCCATTGCTGCCCCGGTGTTTGCGACCAGAGTCGTATGAACGCATCCGCGCCCACCTTGATCCCGCCATCGGAATCCCTGACATGCAGCCGCTCCCTCACCGCCTCCAGCGGAGCACCCACCTCCGCTGCCGCTTCGGGATTCGCATGCACATCGATCCATTCGATATCCTCGATGCCGCACGCTTCCATGCGCCTGCGCTGATCCTTGATTCCCGCATTGCATACCGGGCAGGCGCTGTTATAGTAGACCTTGCTGGACATGTTCCTGTGTGAACCTAGGGAAGCGCTGAATAAATCTCCGCTGGCGCGGCGGTGGCTTTGCGGGATGGGATGCGCGAAAGGCGACGACGCGAATGGTGCGGCCGCGCAGGGCGGAGCAGTGTCTTCCAGAGGAAGATGCGACCCCGTAGCGGGTTGTTGGCACCCCAACAGTACCTTGGCGCGCTCCGGGGAGCCACTGCGTTGCACTCCCTGGTATCGTAGTCCCGGCCACGACCTGCGTCGCGCGCCTTATGATCATCCCGATTTTACCAGCAACGCGCTCGGCGAGTATTTATTCAGCGCTTCCCTAAATCCGGTAGCTGACCGCTCTTAGTTTAGAACCCTGATCCACAAAAATTTTCGCGATACTCGACATTCATCGGCGTGGTGAGTTCGCTATAGGATGGATTGCGACTCGATTTTCACCTCGGCATCAGCGAATCATCGGAACGATATGCCGCGTACACGATATATGCAATTATTCGATGCGGATCAGTGATCCCTACTCGCAGCGATACACTACGCCAAGAACAGTCGTGTTCGTGGTTCCGCGGCTTTCCCACGCGTTGGTATTGGCCGAATTCTGCACCCAGACATAGTTTCCGCCCATTTTGGCCGCCTTGTTGCGCAAGTTGTTTCTGGCGCCGATGAGCAGATTTTTGTTTGACGTGTAATCGCCGGTCAACCAGTTTCCCTGGGAACCGACAGCGTCTCCCAGCGGTTTGCAGTTTCCTGTCGGTTTTTCGGTCAGAAGCTCAACGGAGCTGCCTTCCGGCGTCACCGGTGTCGCGGAACAGCCAATGATTAGAAATGTTGATATCACAACTGACAATTTGATACCTGGTCTGGAAAACATCTGTTTTATCCTTTTCTGTTTTGCCTTTCGAAGAAGAATAGCTCGGTTCTGTCCGTTTTGTTCCAAGAACGTTTTATCGGCGCCAGCAGCAGCTATCGGCCTCATTCTATCGCCAAAAGACGAAAATAGGCCGAAGGCAAATGGAGGCGCCGCTTCATCCTGCCTCTCTCGGAGCAAACATGATGATGCCCATGCCCACAAGCGTGATGAGCGCACCCGTCATATCCCACGCGGTCGGCCGGATATCTTCCACGAGCCAGAGCCAGAGCAATGCGACGAAAATATACACGCCGCCATATGCAGCATAGGTGCGCCCTGCAGCCGTGGGATGAAGCGTAAGAAGCCAGGCAAACAATGCGAGGCTCATGGCCCCCGGTATCAGCAGCCATGCGCTCTGCCCCTGCCTGAGCCATAGATAGGGCAAATAACATCCAGCGATCTCGGCAATAGCAGTCGCCATGAAAAGCACAAAGGTTTTCAGCTCAGGCATATGGAAACCCCTTCCACCAAGGCGGGATATGCGAAACAAGTATTAGCAGCCAGCATCCGAGCTCCCGTCAACTCTACCCTGAGCAGATAAAAGCAGAACCTGATCGGCATATCCGCCAGGCGGTTATTTCCTCGTCGCCATCTCCTCGATCGAGCGCTTTCTCACCGAGTCGAAAAGCTTGGGAATGGCTATCGTATTCGATAAACCCAGGACGAAATCCGGTATCAGTCCTCCCGGGTTCGTGAGCAAGGTATAGGTGAGCCTCGTGCGCTTTCCGTCATCCAGGGGCTCCCCCCGCCAGGACCCCTCATTGAGCCTGACCCGCACCACCCCTTCAATCTCCGGCTTGATGTCGGGAGCAGCGACCCATTCGATCCTGAATGCGCCGCCATTCGAAGCAGCCCCGCCGGTTGTCCGCACGGAGAGCGGATAGTCCCGCTCGCTTACGAAGGGCGGCGCGATACGCGCGTAAGTAATCGTCTCGCCCGTGTTTTTGCGCTCGAGGATACGTGATTCCGTTACATAGGGCATGAAATCCTGATAGTGCCCGAAGTCGCTGAGCACCTTGAAAACAATTGCAGGCGGAGCTTCCATATCGGATACCGCCAGGATCTTGCGGCCCTCCTCCACATCTTTCGTGAAAATGACAAGCCCCGCGTCGCGATAGGCTTCGGTCCAGTCAGCTCCCGGGCTTTCCACTTCACCCGCCCAGGCAGGGGTGGCAGCGGCCGGGATGAGCGCCGAAGCGGCAAGGACAAATGCATAAACCAGGATAACGAGAGCACTCATGATGACCTTCGATGAATCTTTGTTCAAGATGGCAAATCCATTCCAGCGGCAAGCTCAGACATGCCAGCGCACGGAATGAATGGAATGCCATTCGGCTACCCTTCGGCCTATCCGGTCTTTATCAGCCGGATACGGCGAAACCAGCCCCCCGCCAGTATGGGAACATCCTCTTCCAGACGCAATCCCTGGGCGCCATCCAGCACGTCCTCGAATATCACATCCAGCCGCGTAACGAGGTGCTGCGTAATCCTGTTCAGCATGCGCCGGAACCCGGCCGGCTCGCCCTGCCTGAGAAACTTGTCCAGCACCAGGATCTTTCCACCAGGTTTCAGCACTCGCGCGGATTCGCGCAAGCAGGCATGCGCATCGGGAACGATGGCGAGAATCAGGTGCAATACCACGTAGTCAAAACTTTTGTCCGGAAACGGTAGAGACATGCTGTCGCCCCGGACTAGCTCCAGCTGAAGATTGCCGCCGCGGGATCTTGCGCGATCGAGCATTGCGGCTGTGAGATCCAGACCCGCGTACTGGTGACAGGCCGGAAGATGGGGCAGATCCAGCCCGGTGCCGATGCCGCTGATGAGGATGCGCAGGCTGCCCTCTTGCGGAAGCTGGGCAAGGCTTGCGGCACGCAGGCCAGTGCCTGCGCCAGCCAGCACCGCGTCGTAAAGCGGCGCAATAAGCGTGTACGAGCGGCGCAAGGATATCAGGGACATCAGGCCATCATCCGGATCACGGCTGCCGTGATTTATGCCTGCCCGGCTTTTTCTCCGGCCCGGCGGGAGCCTGTTGCCGTTTCACCCTATAATCCGCTCCCCCGGACGGGGGAAGAGATTGGCGGCGATAGGCCCACAAGAGCATTATTACGCCTGCTACCACCATCGGCAGCGAAAGCCACTGGCCCATGCTGATGCCAAGGGTCATGACGCCCATGAAGCCATCCTCCGGTTCGCGAAAAAGCTCGGCTAGCGAACGAAATACGCCGTAACCAATGAGAAACACGGCCGAAACCGCCCCCACCGGCCGCGGCCTAGCCGAATAAATCCATAACACCAGGAAAAAGGCCACCCCTTCAAGGGCGAATTCATACAACTGGGAGGGATGTCTGGGGATATTGTCCACATCAGGGAAAATCATGCCCCAGGACACATCGGCGGGACGACCCCACAACTCGCCATTGATGAAATTGCCGATACGGCCTGCGCCCAGTCCCAATGGAACCAGCGGTGCGATAAAATCGGTCACCACCAGCCACGGCAATGTGTATTTTCGAGCCAGAAACGCCATGGCTGTTATCACCCCCAAAAAACCGCCATGAAAAGACATGCCGCCCTGCCAGACCGCAAATATCTCCAGGGGATGCTGAAGATAGTATCCCAATTGATAAAACAGTATATGTCCCAGGCGTCCTCCCAGTATTACGCCCAGCACGCCGTAGAACAGCATGTCATCGAGCATGCTGTTTGTGAAAGCCCCGCCAGGATTGTTCTTGATGCGAAGACGCCCCAGCAGTATGAATAGCGCAAAACCCAGAAGATACATGAGTCCATACCACCGCACCGCGAGCGGCCCGAAGTTGATGGCAATGGGGTCGAACTGCGGATGAACGAGCATGGGCCTCGGTTATTTTGCTGTAAAATGGGGGATTATACGTTAAGGAAGCGCTGAGCAAGTCCGCCTCCTTTTGGTAAAGTAGTTCGAACCGTCGCTTGCCGTTCACTGCAGCTGACGCATCCCGTCTGTTCAATTCATTCATTTATTCGTTTACTCATTTACTGAAGGGGAGCATTCATGCCAGATAACCAGCGCAGCCGAGCCATTACCCAGGGTGCGCAACGCACACCCAACCGGGCCATGCTGCGTGCCGTGGGTTTCAGGGATGGGGATTTTGACAAGCCGATCATCGGGGTGGCCAACGGTTTTTCGACTATCACGCCTTGCAACAAGGGGTTGAATGAGCTGGCGATGGACGCCGAGCACGCCCTGCGGGGGGCCGGCGCCATGCCCCAGATGTTCGGAACTATTACCGTTTCCGATGGTATCTCCATGGGAACGGAAGGCATGAAATACTCGCTCGTGTCCCGGGAAGTGATCGCGGATTCGATCGAGACCGCGGTCCAGGCCGAAAGCATGGACGGGGTCATCGCGATCGGCGGGTGCGATAAAAACATGCCCGGCGCCATGATCGCCATGGCGCGCATGAATGTCCCGGCTATTTTCGTCTATGGCGGGACGATCAAGCCCGGGCACTACAACGGACGGGATCTCACCGTGGTCAGCGCTTTCGAAGCGGTGGGACAATTCACCTCGCATAAAATAGACGAAAAGGAATTACTGGAGGTGGAGCGCCACGCATGTCCCGGCGCGGGTTCCTGTGGGGGCATGTTTACGGCCAATACCATGTCATCCGCTTTCGAAGCGATGGGAATGAGCCTGCCTTATTCCTCAACCATGGCGGCAGAGGATCAGGAAAAGCGGTCCAGCGCGGCACGCTCGGCTGAAATCTTGGTCGACGCGGTAAGGAAGCAGATCCGTCCCCGCGATATCATCACGCGCAAATCGATAGAAAACGCAATCGCGGTCATCATGGCGGTAGGGGGATCCACCAATGCGGTACTGCATTTTCTCGCCATTGCCCATGCGGCGGATGTCGAGCTCGATATCGACGATTTTGAACGCATGCGGGCGCGGGTCCCGGTGCTTTGCGATCTCAAGCCGTCTGGCCGGTATGTAGCAACCGACCTGCATAAAGCGGGAGGGATTCCGCAAGTGATGAAGATGCTGCTCGACCATGGCTTGCTGCACGCAGATTGCATGACGATCACTGGCGAGACGATCGCTGAAGTACTGAAGGATATCCCATCTGCGCCCCGTCCTGGTCAGGACGTCATTCGACCCTGGGAGAATCCCATATATCCTCAGGGGCATCTCGCGATACTCAAAGGAAACCTTGCAACCGAAGGCTGCGTGGCAAAGATTACCGGCATCAAGACGTCCAAGATCACGGGACCGGCACGAGTGTTTGAATCGGAAGAAACCTGTATGACGGCGATACTCGCGCGGCAAATCCAGGGGGGCGATATCGTGGTTATCCGCTACGAAGGGCCTAAAGGTGGTCCGGGAATGCGGGAAATGCTTTCGCCCACGTCCGCCCTTATCGGAGAAGGGCTGGGTGATTCGGTCGGGCTTATCACGGACGGGCGATTTTCGGGCGGAACTTATGGAATGGTGGTGGGCCACGTCGCGCCCGAAGCGTATGTCGGAGGAACGATCGCACTGGTGCATGAAGGCGATTCCATCACCATAGACGCAGAACAAAGGTTGCTGCGCCTGAACGTTTCCGAGGAGGAACTCGCCAAACGCCGGGCAGGATGGACCCCCCCCAAGGCGCGGTATACGCGCGGCGTGCTCGCCAAATACGCCCGGCTGGTTTCCAGCGCCAGCCTCGGCGCCATAACCGATCAATCGCAGCATTCGCATACCGAATCCTGAAGAATGCCCAACCACCTCGCGAGCGAAACCAGCCCCTATCTGCTTCAGCATCGCGATAATCCTGTGGACTGGTATCCGTGGGGCGAGGAAGCGCTCGCGCTGGCGCGAGCACAGGATAAGCCTATCCTGCTTTCAGTCGGTTATTCAGCCTGCCACTGGTGCCATGTCATGGCGCACGAATCCTTTGAAGATGTAGGGGTGGCCGCATTGATGAACCAGTTGTTCATCAATATCAAGGTAGATCGCGAAGAACGCCCGGACATAGACCAGATTTACCAAACCGCGCTCTACATGCTGACCCAGCGCAATGGCGGATGGCCGCTGACCTTGTTCCTGACCCCTGAACAAAAGCCATTCTTTGGCGGCACCTATTACCCGAAGACGCCGCGCCACGGCCTCCCGGGTTTTCCCGACCTGTTGCCCCGGGTGGCGGAAGCGTACCATGCTCGCGGCGAGGAAATTGAACGGCAGAGCGCCTCACTGCTGGAGGCCTTCAAGCGGACGCTTCCATCGAGAAATTCCACTGCCGGGGATGCGTCGGGACACCACCTGATGGAGCAAGCGCTGGCAGAGCTGCAGAATCGTTTCGATACGGTGAATGGCGGTTTTGGCGAAGCGCCAAAATTTCTTCACCCCGCGGAACTGGAATTCTGCCTGCGCCGTTATTCGGCCGACAATAGTGAGGAAGCGCTGAGAATGGCAGAGCTTACGCTGCAAAAAATGGCCGGGGGCGGAATCCATGATCAACTTGGCGGCGGTTTCTGCCGCTACAGCACAGACCCGCACTGGAGCATTCCGCATTTTGAAAAAATGCTCTATGACAACGGACCCCTGCTGTGCCTCTATGCCGACGCCTGGCTGGCGACGAGAAATCCACGATTTGCGCACATAGTGGAAGAAATCGCGGGCTGGGTGATGCGCGAGATGCAGGCGGATGGAACCACAACCGGAGAAGATCACGAGACGAAGGGTGGAGGATATTATTCTTCTCTTGATGCCGATTCCGAAAACGTGGAGGGAAAATTCTACGTATGGAATCGTGACGAGATAGCGAAAATTTTGACGAGTGAGGAATATGCGGTAACCGCACCCTATTATGGCCTGACGCAAGATCCAAATTTCGAGGGAAAGTACTGGAATCTCGAAGTTGCCGCATCGCTGGCGGATGTAGCAGCGGCATGCGGCATCGAGCGGGAAGAAGCGGAGCAGAGACTTGCATCCGCCCGCGCGAAGATGCTGAGCGAGCGCGAGCGGCGCGTACGGCCGGGCCGTGATGAAAAAATCCTTACGAGCTGGAATGGATTGATGATCAGGGGGATGGCGCGCGCGGGGCGTATTTTCGGTCGGGCGGAATGGGTACGATCGGCCGCGCAGGCAGCGGATTTCATCCGTCGCGCGCTGTGGAAAAAGGGCCGGCTCCTGGCGACCTGCAAGGACGGCAAGGCGCACCTCAACGCATATCTCGACGATTATGCATTCATGCTGGATGCCCTCATGGAACTGATGCAGGCCGACTTCCGGCAGCCGGATCTTGAATTCGCGGTTGCACTCGCCGATATATTGCTGGAGCAATTTGAAGACAAGCAGGACGGAGGCTTTTTCTTCACCAGTCACGATCATGAAAAACTGATTCACCGGCCCAAGCCCCATTATGACACCGCCATGCCATCGGGTAACGGGGTAGCGGCCTGCTCACTGCAGCGGCTAGGGCATCTGCTGGGCCAATTCAAATATCTGCAGTCCGCGGAACGCGCTCTGGATCTGTTTCGGCCGGCAATGTCCCGCCAGGCCAGTTCCTGCTGCAGTTTGCTGGCAGCGCTCGAGCAATCTCTCGCGCCGCCACAAATTGTCATACTCCGCGGTCCAGCGCATTCGCTGGCGGAATGGAAAAAAGCGTTGCGGCTGCGTCGGGAAGGCGGTCTCGTATTTTTCCTGCCGGCGGAGCTTGCTGACCTCCCGCCGAGTCTGAGTAAACCGTTGGCAGCGAATGATGCTGTCAACGCCTGGGTTTGCCAGGGCGTTAACTGCTTGCCGGCGATCACTGACATGCAGGAATTGCTGCGCGTCTGCAAAATTCAAGGTAAGATAGAATCCCCTTTCTATAATTAACGGATAAAGGAGCAAGAATGAAAGCTGTCTGGATGGGAATGGTTGCAGCATCAGCCCTGTTAATGGTAGGTACCGCGCAAGCGAGCGCGGATTTGGCGAAAGCCAAAGGTTGCACGAATTGTCACACGGTTGACAAAAAATTGGTCGGACCTGCGCTGAAAGACGTCGCAGCCAAGTACAAGGATGACGCGGGCGCCCAAGCTCGTCTGGAAGACAAGGTGAAGAAAGGAAGCCAAGGCGTTTGGGGCCCGGTTCCGATGCCGCCGAATACCAACGTGAATGACGCGGAGGCAAAAACCCTGGTGCAGTGGGTTCTGTCTCTTAAATAAAGCAATCTGACCTTCAAAAGAGCCGACGCATCGACGCGTCGGCTTTTTTATTTGCCATCGTAAAAACCAGCGAATAATATGATGTAATCGAATACCGATGGCAATGACCATGCCGCTCTGATTAGTGCCCCCCTGCGGCAGATCCACCTATAGACCAGCTCGTGAGAAACCTGCTCAGCGCGCTTCTGCTTCCCCCATCGAATCTGATTCTGCTGGGCATGGCGGGAATCGCGCTTCTCAAACACCGCCCCGGACTCGGCAAGGCACTGGTGACCTTGGCATTGGCCCTGCTTTATCTGCTGTCCACTCCCATTGTTGCCGAAGGTCTGCTTCACAGCCTGGAAACACTACCCCAGCGCCATCCTTTCGATACCAGTGTACAGACTATTGTAGTGCTGGGCGCCGATACCTATTTCAGCCCGCCGGAATACGATGCGCACACCGTGGGGCGCTTGAGCCTGGAGCGTGTTCGCTATGCGGCGCGGCTCTACCGGCGCACGGGCAAGCCAATACTGACAACAGGCGGTACGGAGCAGGGCAATGGCTTTTCGGAAGCCGTACAGATGAAAACGGTATTGGAAGAAGAATTTCGGGTGCCGGTGAGTTGGGTGGAAAAAACTTCAAGAAACACACGGGAAAACGCATACAAGAGCTTTGCGATATTGAAAAAAGATGGCATTGATCACATCGCGCTCGTTACCCACGCCTGGCATATGCCAAGAGCAATACGCGAATTCGAGCAGGCCGGATTCAATGTCACCCCAGCCCCTACTGCGTTTACCACCCGATACAGGACAGGGCTGATGTCATTTATCCCCATGGCAAACGCGCTGCAAAAAAGCTGGCTGTATTTCCATGAGATCTTTGGAATACTGTGGTATCGCCTGATTCCTGTTAGCCGGGATCTCAGGCGTCTTCACGAACGTTCTGATCATACTGCTAACTGATCTTCTGAATTAGTATTGGCGGAAATTCTGCTTTTTTCCGAAAGGGATTAAAATAGCTTACAAAAAGGTTCAGGAATTGACATGAAAGCACGTATCAGATGGCGGAACGGAATGAGTTTCCTCGCCGAATCCGGCAGTGGGCATGAAGTCCTGATGGACGGACCGCCGGAAGCGGGCGGCCAGAATCTCGGTCCCCGGCCCATGGAAATGCTCCTGATGGGGACCGGGGGCTGCACTGCGGTGGACGTGCTATTGATCCTGAAAAAAAGCCGGCAGGAGATCTCCGATTGCGTGGTGGAAATCGAAGCGGAACGGGCTGCCAAAGATCCCAAGGTGTTTACACGCATCCACTTCCACTTTATCCTGAGCGGAAAAAGGATGAAGCCGGAACAGATCGAGCGCGCAATAAACCTGTCCGCCAAAAAATACTGCTCGGCTTCGATCATGCTGAGCAAGACCGCGGAATTGACACACGACTTCGAAATCATCGAGACCGAAAATTCCGGCGGCGGCATTCAGGATATCGATCAGACCCAATAAGCGGTTTTGGTCATGACTTTCGAACCCAGTTTCATCGCCTGTTTCACAGGCCCCGGCAACTCCACGCCGCCATGCGATATCGCCGACGTGGCGTGCCCGGCCTCATCGATCTGCATCTGGGAAACGATGGCGCGGCTTTTCCGGTCATGAGGCGGCAGGCGCTTCAAATGACCTGCCAGATGGACTTCGACCTGGCGTTCCGTTTCGGCGAGAAATCCGAGATTCCATTTGTCGCCCAGCATGCCGGCAAATGCGCCAATGGCGAACGAACCCGTGTACCACAAGGGGTTCAGTAAGCTCTTGCGTCCGTTCAGCTCGGCGATGCGCCTTTCGGTCCATGCAAGATGCTCTGTTTCCTCGCGCGCTGCCTGGGTGAGAGTATCCTGAACTTCTGTCTCGCGCGCGGTCAGTGCTTGCCCCTGATATAGCGCTTGCGCGCAAATCTCGCCCACGTGATTGACTCGCATCAGAGCGCTTGCCTCGCGTTTCTCCCAATCGTTCAACTCGGCTTCCGGTAATTCGGTACCCGGAACCGGCCTCAATGTCTGTGCCGGTGTCAACAATGTTCGCAACGCACGATCGAAACCGATGATGAATTTATCCAGATTTGGCATGGCGAGCTCCGTAATGTGATCCCAAATCCGGCGATTGACCACTCGTTTCCAGTTTGGAGCTATGATCCACAAAAACTTTCCGCGGTACTCGACGTTCACCTAATATGGTGAGTTCGCTACAACTGCCGGATTCAGGATAATCAGATTATACTCATCTGGCGCGCTAATAATGTAACCGGGTGCAACACTTCAACCTCGGAACCTGGCTCCTGAGCCCCCCGGCACAATCCAGCCGCGATATGCATGGCGCAGCCGATATTGGACGTAGCAAGATACCGTGCGCCGCTTGCCTCCACCGCAGCCAGCTTATCGTGGAGCAATGCCTGCGCCATTTCGGGCTGGTCGAGAAAGTAGGTCCCGGCAGCGCCGCAGCATTGATCATTTCCGCCAAGCGGCAAGATCCGGGCTTCCGGAATGCGCGTCAGCAACGCATAGGCATGGCGGGAAGCCCGAAGCACATTGCGCAGGCTGCATGGCTCATGCACAGCGATGGCATGCGGCAATGGGGCAAGCCTGACACCGTCCCATCCTTTTGCAGTCACCAAAAATTCGCTGATATCGAACACCTTTTCAACGAAACGGTCGTGCTGGCATTTGGATGCATCCATGGGAGATTCTGCGCTTCCCGATCGAGCGGGACCTGATGAGGCCGACGAGAACATGGCAGCATATTCCGACAGTTGTGCGCCACAGCCCGATGCTGTGCTGATAATCGCACTGGGTCCCGGTTCATCGAAGGCTTCCATGTTCTGACGCGCCAGCTGCTCCGCCGTCCGCTTGTCGCCGCCGTGCTGATGCAGTGCGCCGCAACAGGTCTGCGTCGGGGGCACGCGGACGGTGTAGCCCAATCGATTGAGCACGAATATTGCGGCGTTGATCGTCTCAACGTCGGTCAGCCGGGCGACACAACCGAGGAATAAACCTACTTCCCCTCGGTACTTGCCTATCGAGGGATAAACGGGTCGCCAGGATCTGGCTCCGCCCTCTGGCCTCCCCACATGCGGCAACTGCGCCTCCAGCAGCGCAAACCGTGTCTCTCCCAGCGAGCTGGATTTGCGCAATACGTGCTGCAACCCGCTTTGCTGGTAAAAGCGTAGGAGCGGCCGCAATAAATCCATTCGTGAAGGCCGGGCAATCAATTCTTTCTCCACCCACCGCCTTAATCCTGATTTTTTCCTCTCCGGCTGCTCCTTGCCGGGATCGAGGGGTACGGATTTCATCATTGCGCGGCTTCCATCCATCAATTGTCCAAAGCCTACATGGTTCGGACAGACCGCTTCGCATGCGCGACATGTAAGACAGCGGTCCATATGCAACGCGAAGCGGGCATTCATTGGAATTCGGCCCTCGACAGCGCCGCTTATCAATGCAATGCGGCCGCGTGGCGAATCGGCCTCGGATTGCGTCAACTTGTAGGTGGGGCAATGTGGAAGACAAAGGCCGCATGAAACACAGCGGTTGGCTTCTGCAAGCAGGGAATCGGCGGAAAAATCCGGCAGTGGATCAGAAGGCGTCATGATGGTTCGGCTGAAAAAAATCCACTGATGTTTCCTGCTCGCACTTCCGACTTCTGACATTGGAAAGACCCTTCGGCCTGCCCGCCCATGAGGGAGGAGCGCAACACAATTCCGGCCAGCACGTGACTCGCGTCGACCATTCGTCCCTCGAAAAATCTTTGTAGATTACAGCCATAAACCAAAAAAAGAATGCCTGGACGCTGAACCCTGGTTTTATATGGCTCATGGCAGAGAAAGGTATCAGACAGGAGATCCACGCTACAATTCCCCCCTTCCTTTCATTGGAATTTTCCCATCTTGGAAGCTTTTTTTACCTCAACCCTGCTGGTCGCCCTGGCGGAAATCGGTGACAAGACACAGCTTCTTTCGTTTGTACTCGCCGCAAAACTGCGCCGACCCTATCCCATCATGGCTGGTATTCTTGCCGCCACGTTGCTCAATCATGCGCTCGCGGCCTGGCTCGGAACCTGGGTGGCTGACTTGATTACCGCCGAATCCCTGAGCTGGATAGTCGGACTATCATTCATCGGCTGCGGTTTGTGGGCATTGAAGCCGGACACGCTGGATGCGCAGCCTCGCGTTTTTGGCGCTGGCATTTTTGCGACCACTCTTGTGGCATTTTTTCTGGCGGAAATGGGGGACAAGACACAATTCGCGACGGTGGCGCTGGCAGCGCACTATGACGCAATGGTACCGGTGGTGTTCGGGACGACTCTAGGCATGATGCTCGCCAACACGCCCGCGGTCTGGATCGGACAGGCGCTGGCTGAACGGATCAACATGAAACTGGTGCGATGGCTGGCGGCGGCTTCGTTTGTGCTGATGGGCTTATGGACGCTAGCCAGCGGAGCAGCATCATATTGATGCCTCTGCCAGAAGACAGGCGCCGCACCCCTATCTGTGCAACCCGAGTCAGCGAATTCCCTGAATGTATCGCTCGAGCTGATCGATGATGAACTCCCGGCCCGAGATCGCGTCTTTTACCAGGTCGCCGATTGAAATGATGCCGATCACTTTATTATTTTCCAGCACCGGCAAATGGCGTACCCGCATCTGCGTGACCAGAGCCATGCAATCTTCGCTGGTATAGTCGGGATCGACATATGCGACCTGCGTGGTCATGATTTCTTTTACCCGGATATCTTTCGCATTCTTATCCAGCAGATACGCTTTGCGCGAAAAATCTCTTTCGGTAAGGATGCCTGCCAGTTCCCCCGCCTCAAGCACCAGCAGTGCGCCAATGTTTTTAGCAGCCATCAATTGCATCGCATCATACACGGAGTCATCCGGGCCGGTGCTTGCAACATCAAACCCTTTGCCCTGCAATAGCTGCTTTACGGTTGCCATCGTATGTGCCCCTCCTTGCCCTGTGTCATTTTTTCGGAAAGCAGTGATTAATGATAGCACGTCAGTGGCAGCCCAATACCTGCTCCACGCTGCCGATGCCTGCTCGCCACCAGTATCCTGAAAGCAGAATGAGATAGCATTGAATCAGGCAAACCAGCGCAAAAAAGCGGCTGCAGCCAGTGCTGTCACACCTAGCGCAGCGAGCAATTTCCAGGCAACGCTGCGTTGTTCCGTGGTCCAGCCGGCGGCCTGGCGTAGATACATTATGGCAATACTAACGCCACCCGCTGCGCACATGATCTTGATCAACAGTGCAGCGAAGGCCAGCCCGTATAAATCGGGCAGTTTTTCATAAAAATAATAGCTGACTGCACCGAAACCCACTCCGCTTAATGCTTGAGCAGTCCAGCTTAAACCGACCAGCCATGCAAACTTGCGCTGGATCGGGATGGGTTGCGCCGCTGGATATATGGCAAAAATGGCTACACCCACCACGGCAGCGGCGCCAAAATTGTGTACCAGCTGCATGATGGCATAGCTAAGGTTTTCAAACACAATTATGTGGCCGGCCCCACGCTGACGTTAATGCATTTTTGTGCACCGATCGGGGTATGCGCCTTATTGACCACCTTGATGCATATTTCGTGCTCACCCGACGAGAGTTTCCCCAATGCGTGCTTACCTTTTAATCCACGCAACGTCACCGCTTCATTTTTGTCTACGTAAAGGTGCGTATGATCGCCTTTATCTCCGAGACTCACATCGTAATCGATGTTGATATCTTCCTTAGGATTGAATTTGGTGCCATTCACAGGGGATGAGATCGCGACTGAGGCATCGGCGGCAAGTGCGCCCGGGACATAGCAGCTAAAAACAAGAGAAACTGCCAGGACATGTGATATCCGCATCATTGTTCTCCTCCAGATAGTGAATTTGAATGATTGTAAGAAAAAGGATGAAATCGGTAAATTCAGTTCAATTACAAAAAAACAGGTCGATAGACTTCATGCAAACCCTACACCTTGAATTTTGCCTTCAAAGCATTGCTTTTTCATTATTACCCTACCCCTCTCGAAAAGTAAAATATTCTCCTTAATCCATCATCACGCCTTCCCGCAAGGGACGCCAGAAATCCGATTTGTTATAGTGTGCTTCCGTCTGAATGTTGGCCGGTGAGATATCGGCTGCTGTAAAGCAAAGCTGCCGTTCAGATCGTTATTCCGCTACGCGAGCGGACTAAATTTAGATTCAGCGCGCAATCGCATATGACAACTGATGGGCCACCAGGGCCGCAATCCCCCATCGGCTTCGTTCCCAATCCGCTTAAACAGTGGCACGCACCTATAGCAAACGGCTCTTGTCGCCACTGGTAAACCCGAGGAGCGGAGTGCGCATGCTTCTGCCGAAAGCGATGGTTTTGAATAATTCTCCCATTTCGGCGGGACTCACCAGTTTTTGCAGCTGATTCGCCAGCGGGAGGTAATCCCGGGGATTTTCGGGAGGAATCTGCGCCAGAATGTCGGTTATGCCGCAATTGATGAGGAAATGCGCCTGAGTGTTATAACCGAGCAGGACGAGGCCAGCACTCGTACCCGCATTTGCGATAGCACTGAAATCGACATGAGCGGTAATATCCTGCAGGCCTGGAAGATAAAACGGATCATCATGGGCATGATGGCGATAGTGGCACATCAGCGTTCCGCGGCTGCGCTGGGGGTGATAATACTCGCCCCTTCCAAAACCGTAATCGATGAGCAGTATCGCGCCTTTTTGTAAAATGGGCGCGAGGCCACGAATGAAATGGCATGCGGAAAGGTTGATGTCGCTGATATACCCGGCACCTTCGCCAGCCTCGACCAGGGGTCTCAGCTCTTTTGCAGCAGCCAATAGTTCTCCCTCTTCGAGAGGATGCTCCATCCATTGAAACTCGCCATCCCGGCATATGATGCCACGCTCGAACAGGCCGGTTTCGCGCCAGGCAACCAAGTGCACCGGCATAGCATCGAGCACTTCATTGGCGAGCATCAATCCCTTGAACTCGCTCGGAAGGCGTTCCAGCCAGACGACGCGAGGCAACAGATGCGGCGCATGCTCTTCCAGCAAACGCCGCTGCCTTTGCCGCAGCTCCGCGCTCACTTCAAGAATGAAATAGCGCGCCGGCAGGCTTCCCAGCTTTTCCAGCTCAAGCAGCAGATCGAGCGCCAGTTTGGCCGTGCCTGCGCCGAACTCCAGAATATCCGCTTCTTCATTGATAAGACGAAGTACCTGGGCCGCCTGCCGGGCCAAGGTTCGACCGAACAGCGAGGAAATTTCCGGGGCGGTGACAAAATCTCCCGCTTGCCCGAACTTCGCCGCGCCGCCGCTGTAGTACCCCATGCCGGGTACGTATAACGCCAGTTGCATGTAATGCGCGAAGGAAATCCAGCCGCCCGCGGCGGCAATTTCCGCCTGGATCAGCCTTTGGAGGGCGCGGCTATGGCCGAGAGCCGCTTGACCCGGCTCAGGTAGTGGCGGGAGTTTGCGCATGGCGCTATGCTACCCGTAAGTGATGGAGGACGCGCAAGTGTAGAGGAGATAACGATGCAAGGGAAAGCGATACTCGTTACGGGCGGCGCCAGGCGCTTGGGTGCGGCTATCTGCCGCGAATTGCATGCGCGCGGCGCCAGCCTGATCGTGCACTACCGAAGCTCCGGCCAGAATGCACAGGCCCTGCAGGGGGAGCTTAACCGGCTTCGTCCCGGTTCGGTAGCCCTGGTCCACGCTGACCTGCTCGATATCAGCCGGCTGCCCGGCCTGATCGAAGAGTCGGCAAGCCATTTCGGAAAGCTCGACGCGCTTGTCAATAATGCTTCCAGCTTTTTCCCCACGCCCCTAGGGGAAATTACCGAAACAATATGGAATGACCTTATCGGCAGCAACCTGAAGGCTCCCCTGTTTCTTTCTCAAGCCGCTGCGCCGCTGCTGAGGAAGCAGCAGGGCTGCATCGTGAATATCGTCGACATTCATTCTGAGTGGCCGTTAAAAGGATATGCCGTATATACCGCCGGAAAGGGAGGTCTCGCAGCGCTTACGAGATCACTGGCGCTGGAACTGGGGCCGGACATTCGTGTGAACGGCGTTTCTCCAGGCCCGATCCTGTGGCCTGAAGACGGCGAGTGGAAGGAGGAAGCAGCACGCCGGCATATCATCGAGAGGACTATCCTGAAACGCACGGGCGAACCCGAAGATATCGCCAAAACCGTGTTGTTCCTTATCGCCCATGCTCCCTATGTCACCGGACAGATCATCAATGTAGATGGCGGGCGCAGCATTAATTTATCCTAAATTCCCCTTTGTAGCGAACTCTCTATGGATCATAGGAATAAAAAAATGGCAGACTGCTGGATTTGGAACTGTAGCAGGGCCAGATTATGCGAATACCTTTCCCATGAAACGATATTCACATCCACGGTGAATTGCTGTCCTCATATATCTACAAACCTACAGCAAATATTGCCTGTTATCTGTTATGTATGTCAACGAACAGATATTAAAGAGGATGGCAGATAAGCTGATAACGAGTCTGCGCAATTTCCATCTGCATAGGCAGGTCATTCAAGAGCCCCCGACTGGACTGATAGATTCGATTTTTATGATAAGCCCTAACTGATAACGGAGGAGTCATGAAACAACGGCTTTTATCCTTTACAGCAATAGCTTCGCTCATAACACTGTATTCATGTGGGGGTACGCCGCTGAGAGTTCCGTCGCTGTCGGCATCTCCGGCCAGACCAGCGCTGCAAACCGACGGAGCGATTATGTTGAACGGCGGCAATCTCCTCACGAACCATCAGTATGGCGTAGGAATCTTTACAGGCGGCTCACCGGTCAAAATTGGCGAGGTTACGACAGACAACACAGGAGCTATCAATAACGTGAAGCTCGAATATACCTGCCGGACGCTTTTCGTCGGCAGGATAAACGTGGAAGTCTATGAACTGCAGCCTGACAGAAGTCTTGGCGCGGGGATCGTGCAAGCACAGACTAGCGGCGATACGTGCTTCTGATCTTCAAACCGGAGGGATGGATTGTCATTTACTTACTCCGTCAGTTTTTTCTTCAAGATCTCATTTACCTGTGCCGGGTTGGCCTTGCCTTTGGCAGCTTTCATCACCTGACCGACCAGGGCGTTGAACGCTTTTTCCTTGCCAGCCCTGAACTCATCCACCGATCTGGAATTTTCGGCAATAACCCTGGTTATCAGCTTTTCCAGTTCACCCGAATCCGAGATCTGTTTCAGCCCCTGGGATTCGATGATTTCGTCAGCCAGATTTTCAACGCCCCGTTGGCTTCTGCTGCCCGCTCCTGATGCCGGCTCACTCGCTTTCGCCCACATTTGCCTGAATACTTCCTTGGCAATTTTTCCCGATATAGTTCCATCCTTGATACGGACCAGAAGCTGCGCAAGCTGTGCCGGCGAAAGCGGGCACTCGCCGAAACTTTTCCCTTCGTCGTTGAGATAGCCAAAAATCTCGCCGGTCACCCAGTTGGCGCAAAGCTTCGGGTCGGAAGGAAGCTGGCTCACAACCATTTCGTAATACTCGGCGGTCTCCCGATCGGTGGTCAGGTTCGCCGCGTCATAGCCGGAAAGTCCATAGTCTCGCTCGAGCCGCACCCGCATGTCTTGCGGCAGCTCGGGCATCGCACTCTTCAATTCGGCGACCCAGCTCTGCGAGATTTCGAGGGGCAGCAAATCGGGATCGGGGAAGTAGCGGTAATCCTGTGCATCTTCCTTGCTGCGCATGGCGCGGGTTTCATCCCGTTCGGGATCATAGAGGCGAGTTTGCTGCTGGACGGTTCCCCCGTCCTCGAGGAGCTCGATCTGCCGCCTTGCTTCATAATCGATGGCCTTTTCGAGAAAGCGGAACGAGTTCAGGTTTTTTATTTCGCAGCGCGTGCCAAGCCTGTCGGAGCCGCGGGGACGCACGGAAACGTTGGCGTCGCAACGGAACGAGCCCTCCTGCATGTTTCCATCGCAAATGCCGATCCAGCGTACCAGCGAGTGCAATGTTTTCGCGTAAGCCACCGCCTCCGTGCTGCTGCGCATGTCTGGTTCCGACACGATCTCGAGCAGGGGCGTGCCAGCCCGGTTCAGGTCGATGCCAGTCATTCCATGAAAATCTTCGTGCAACGACTTTCCCGCATCTTCCTCCAGATGCGCCCGCACAAGGCGCACCACTTTTTCGCCTCCATCGGCTCCGCTGGCTCCCGGAACCCGAATCCTGATGCTGCCGCCTTCGACCACCGGCGTCTCATACTGGCTGATCTGATAACCCTTGGGTAAATCGGGATAAAAATAATTCTTCCGCGCAAAAATCGAAGGGGAATTGATTTTGCCGCCCACCGCCAGGCCCAGCTTGACGGCGCGTTCGACCGCTCCATGGTTCAGTACCGGCAATACACCCGGCAGGGCAAGATCCACCGTGCACGCCTGCGCATTGGGGGACGCACCATAGGCGGTCGATGCGCCGGAGAATATTTTCGATCGCGTCGAGAGCTGGGCATGCACCTCGAGCCCGATTACCGTTTCCCACTGCATTTGGATTCCCTTCAAACTTTACCCGGTGCTCCGGGGAAAAAACGTGCATCGATGCCTGCAAGGGCCGGGGGCCGGCGGAAGTGCGGCGCGAATTCCGGATCAGGCCGGGATGGGCGTGCGCATATGCCAATCCGTTACCAGCTGATACTGGTGCGCCGCGTTCAGCATCCGAGCCTCCGCAAAATAGTTTCCGACGAGATGCAGTCCTACCGGCCTGTTCTTGTATCCAAACCCGACAGGGATGGACATGCCGGGCAATCCGGCAAGATTGACGGCAATCGTGTAAGCATCCGACAGATACATCTGTACCGGATCGCTGCTTTTCTCGCCGAGATCGAAAGCCACCGTGGGAGAGGTTGGTCCCATGATGATATCGCACCGGGCGAACGCCTCGGTAAAATCCTGCGCAATGAGGCGGCGCAGTTTCTGTGCCTGGATGTAATACGCGTCGTAGTAGCCATGCGACAACACATAAGTGCCGATGAGTATGCGGCGCTTCACCTCCGCGCCAAAACCCTGGGCACGGCTTTTCCGGTACATGTCATTGAGATCGGCATAATCCGGAGCGCGGTAGCCATACCGGACCCCGTCGAAGCGGGAAAGATTGCTCGATGCCTCCGCAGGAGCCAGCACGTAATAAACCGGAACGGACAGTTTTGTAGTGGGAAGGGATACCTCCACCGTCTTTGCCCCCAGCTTGCGATATTCCGCCAGCGCGTCATCCACGGCACGCGCTACGTCATCATTTATTTCCTTGACGAAATATTCTCTTGGCAGGCCGATGCGCAAGCCCTCCAGCGGCTTCTCGAGAATACGGGTATAGTCTTCCGGTTCACGCTGTAAACTGGTCGAATCACGCGCATCGAACCCGGCCATGACGTTGAGCATCAATGCCAGGTCTTCCGCCGACTTGGCCATGGGCCCACCCTGATCCAGGCTGGAAGCAAAGGCAATCATGCCATAACGTGAAACCCGGCCATAGGTAGGCTTGAGTCCCGAAATGCCGCATAGCGCGGCGGGTTGGCGAATGGAACCGCCGGTGTCGGTGCCCGTTGCGCCAGGGGCCATCCGCGCTGCAACCGCGCAGGCTGAGCCGCCCGAGCTCCCGCCGGGCACGGCTGCCGTGTCCCACGGATTTTTAACAGGACCATAAAAAGACGTCTCATTGCTCGACCCCATGGCGAATTCATCCATGTTGGTCTTGCCGATGGTTACCGCACCCGCCGCATTGAACCGTTCGATCACATCGGCGTCATAGGGAGAAATGAAGTTTGCCAGCATCCTCGATCCACAGGTCGTGCGCCATCCCTTGGTGCAAAAGATGTCCTTTTGCGCGACAGGAATGCCTGTGAGCGGAGTCGCCCGGCCGGCTGCGATAGCGGCATCTGCGGAACGGGCCTGGGTCAGGCTCGCCTCCTCGTCGAGTGTGATAAAAGCGTTGTATTCGGAATTCAGCGAGCGCGCACGCTGGAGAAATTCACCCGTCAATTCGGCGCTGGAAATTTTTTTTGATGCGAGCAGCGCGGAAAGCTGCCTGAGGCTGAAATTCAACATGGGATTTGTGGAACAGGACTCGTTAAGGGGCGAAGATAATTCGAGGGCCGCATATGCGGTTACTCGATAACTTTCGGCACCAGATAAAGCCCCATTTCCACCTGCGGAGCAATCGACTGGAACAATTCATGCTGATCCATCTCGGTTACCGCATCTTCCCGCAGGCGCTGCCTGACATCCTGCGAGTGGGACATGGGCGACACCGCTGAGGTATCCACTGCCTGCATCTGCTCGATCAAGCTGAAGATGTCCGTCAACTGAGCGAGAATGGCGCTTCCCTCCTCCTCAACAACTTCAATGCGGGCAAGATTTGCAATGCGTTTCACCTCGTCCAAAGACAGCGACATTCATCCTCCAAAGGCTTATAACCCTTATATTCAAATAGCTAATAGAGTATCATAGCCGACCTGAATGACGCATTCTTTTCACGCGCCCTTATCGTCGTCTCCAACGGATCCCGTAACCATGATTAATTTCATCAACAATAACATATTGAAAGGCTATTTCTCGACCGATATGGCCATCGACCTGGGGACTGCCAATACTTTGATCTATGTGCGCGGGCAAGGCATCGTGCTGAACGAACCCTCGGTAGTGGCGATTCGCCAGGATGGTGGACCTAATGGCAAGAAGCTGATCCAGCAGGTAGGCCTGGCAGCGAAGCAGATGCTGGGGCGCACTCCCGGTAATATTACCGCCATCCGCCCCATGAAGGACGGCGTAATCGCTGACTTTACCGTTACCGAGCAAATGCTGAAGCACTTCATCAAAAAAGTGAATCCCCCGCGATTGTTTGCCGCCAATCCACGAATCGTGATCTGCGTTCCCTACGGCTCCACGCAGGTTGAGCGCCGCGCCATTCGCGAAGCAGCCTACGGCGCCGGGGCCCGCAAGGTGGAATTGATCGAGGAGCCAATGGCTGCGGCTATTGGCGCAAACCTGCCCGTGGAAGATGCTACCGGCTCCATGGTGGTGGATATTGGCGGAGGCACAACGGAAGTTGGCGTGATATCGTTGGGAGGAATCGTTTACTCGAACTCTGTGCGGGTCGGGGGAGACAAGTTCGACGAGGCCATCATAAATTACATACGCCGCAACTACGGTATGCTGATCGGCGAGGTCACCGCCGAATTGATCAAGAAGGAAATCGGCTCTGCATTTCCAGGGTCGGAAGTACGCGAAATGGAAGTCAAGGGACGCAATCTGGCGGAAGGGATTCCGAGAAGCTTTACTATTTCCAGCAATGAGATTCTTGAAGCCTTGGCTGAGCCGCTCAACAATATCGTCAGCGCCGTCAAATCCGCCCTGGAGCATACTTTGCCCGAGCTGGGGGCGGACATTGCGGAAAAAGGCATGGTGCTGACCGGCGGAGGCGCATTGCTGCGCGATATCGATCGCTTGATGATGGAAGAGACCGGATTATCCGTGATAATCGCGGAGGATCCGCTGACCTGTGTGGTTCGCGGGTCGGGGATAGCACTTGAAAACATGGATCAGCTGGTAAGCATATTTGCAAGTGACTAGGGCCTGTTAACAATGCGGGCGGGAAACAGGGGTTAACAGGCCCTGGACCGCACGCCTGACAGGCATCATTCGGCCGGCCTTCTTTGTGTTGAATTCCGGATAGGGTACATTCAAACACCCAAATTTGATGGAAATGGCCCCGCAGTTTTTCAGACACGGCCCGAGCTTGCAGGCACGGCTATTTTTCTTCGTGCTCCTGTCGTTAACACTCATGGCCGCTGATACCCATTTCAGATATCTGGCGGGAATTCGGCAAGTATTTGCCATCGCGCTCTATCCGCTGCAAAAGCTTGCCAATGTACCCATGACCCTCTCCGACACCATGGGTGCGGTTTTTGTCACTAATCATCTGGCGGACGAAAATGCCTATCTGAAGCAGCAATATCTGGCCGACAAGGGACAACTCCTGCAGTTGCAGGCATTACGGGCCGAAAACGACCAATTGCGCAAGTTGCTGGAAGCAGCGCAGCGCGTGGAAAGCAAGGCAGTCATCGCGGAGATCCTCCGCGTGCCCAGCGATCCCTTCAACCGCAAGATCATGCTGGACAAAGGCAGCCAGAGCGGGATACAGACGGGGCAGGTGGTTGTAGACGACGTGGGCGTGGTCGGGCAGGTCACCCGCAATTATCCCTGGGTATCGGAAGTGACATTGATTACGGACAAGGATCATTCCGTCCCGATACAGGTTGTGCGAAACGGGCTGCGTTCCGTCGTTTCCGGCACCGGCAAGGATGGGCTGCTGGAGTTGCGCTATGTCGCGGTAAACACGGACATTCGGTCGGGGGACGTACTGGTGACTTCGGGGATAGATGGCGTTTATCCGCCGGGACTTCCGGTAGCAAGCGTATCCAAGATCGAGCGCAGTCCCGCTTTCGTCTTCGCCCGCATCACCTGCACACCTACCGCAGGAGTAGGCCACCACCGGCAGTTGCTGATATTATCCCTGATGAACCCACCCGCCGAAACCCCGGCCGATGCATTCGAAATCAAGCCTGAGACAAGGAAGCGAGAAAAAGTTGGCATTCGCTGATCACCCCAAGCAGGAAATATTGCTCCCTGTAAAAGGCTCATTCATCGTTTTAAGCCTGGTGGCGGCCTTGCTGCTCAACCTGTTGCCACTATCGCCCGGTGCCCTGGCCGCGCGCCCCGATTTCGTTGCTCTGGTATTGCTTTACTGGTGCATCAACCAACCTCAGCGAATCGGCATGAGCATCGCCTTCTTCCTGGGTCTGCTCATGGATATCAGCAACGCCAGCACGCTGGGCGAGAATGCTCTCGCATACAGCATCATGGCGTTTTCCGCCCTGCTGTTTCATCGCCGCCTCCTTTTTTTCAGCCCGCTCGCACAGGCCCCCCAGATAGGCTTGATACTGCTCCTCGGGCAATGCGCCAGACTTCTTGCCGGGCTGCTCGGTGGTTCCCATTTTCCGGGATGGGGTTTTTTTCTTGCAACCATAACAGGCATCATATTATGGCCGCTGCTTTTTTCGTTGCTTAGAATGCCACAAAAACCCGGCAGGTCAACCTCTGATACTCTATGAATCGTAGGGTAGAGCTTCGCAATCATCTGCGCGAACTGCATTATTTCCGCATAAGGCTCGCGATCAGCGCCGGATTCATGCTGCTGCTTTTCCTTCTGCTGTTCACGCGTTTCTTCTACCTTCAGGTATCGCAACGCGAGCATTACCATACTTTAGCCGAAGCCAACCGCATATCCATCGCACCGATAGTACCCAACCGCGGCCTGATCTTTGATCGCAACGGGGAGGTCCTGGCGCACAACTATTCGGCCTACACGCTGGAGATCATACCAAGCAAGGTGCCGGACCTCGAGGCGCTCATCAATGAACTCTCCACCATCGTTGAAATTGCACCCAGGGACCGCAAGCGATTCAAGAAGCTGAGGGACGAGAGCAAGCGATTCGAGAGCCTGCCCATACGCACCCGCTTGACCGATGTGGAAGTTGCGCGATTCGCTGCAAATCGCTACCGCTTTCCCGGGGTGGAAATCAAGGCCCGCCTGTTCCGGCAATACCCGCGAGGAGAAAGCGCCTCACACGTGGTGGGCTACATCGGACGCATCAACGACAAGGACCTCGAACAACTTGAGGCCCGCCATGACCTGGCGAATTACCGGGGCTCGCTGTACATGGGGAAAATCGGCCTCGAGCAGAGTTACGAAAAGGAATTGCATGGCATCACCGGTTTCGAGGAAATGGAAACAGACGCCGCAGGCCGAGTCATACGCATCATATCCCGTACTCCTCCCATTCCTGGAAACAACCTGATGCTATCGCTCGATGCCAAGCTGCAGGAGGTGGCGGAAAAAGCATTTGGGGACCGCCGGGGCGCCCTGGTGGCAATCGAGCCGGACACGGGCGACATACTGGCGTTCGTGAGCAAGCCGGGCTTCGATCCCAATCTGTTTGTCGATGGCATCGATTCCGAAAACTGGGACTTGCTGAACAACTCCATTGACCGCCCGCTCAATAACCGCGCACTGCGCGGAATGTATCCCCCAGGTTCCACATTCAAGCCATTCATGGCGCTGGCGGGCCTGGAACTCAATAAACGCAACGCACAGCAAGGCATCAGCGACCCTGGATACTTCAGCCTTCCCGGAAGCACACATCGATTTCGGGACTGGAAAGCGGGAGGCCACGGGTACGTGGATCTCCACCAGTCGCTTGTCGTCTCCTGCGACACTTATTATTACGCGCTGGCCAACGATCTTGGCATCGACAATATTGCCAGCTTTACCGGAAAGTTCGGACTTGGAAAGAAAACCGGCATCGATATCGAAGGCGAGGTCATGGGCTTGATGCCTACTCAGGAATGGAAGATGAAACGGCATAAACAGAAATGGTATGCCGGCGATACCATCTCGGTGGGAATCGGCCAGGGCTATAACCTGGCAACGCCCCTGCAGCTCGCCTTCGCTACCGCCATCCTCGCGGGAAAGGGCACAGCCTTCCGCCCGCACCTGGTAAAACAGATAAAGAATAATAGCAATGAGATATTGCGCGAGATCGCAACGGAACCCTTGTACACGCTCGATCTCAACCCGGCTCATCTTGAAGCGGTAAAGAATGCGCTCATCGATGTCACTCGCCCCGGCGGCACCGCGGCTGTTGCGGCGGCGGGGGCGGCCTATGCATTCGCCGGCAAGACGGGAACATCGCAAGTAGTGGGCGTGAAGCAAGGCGAAAAATACATGGAAAGCAAAGTCCAGGAGCGCCATCGCGACCACGCATTGTTCATTGCCTATGCTCCAGCGAAAAATCCAAAAATCGCGCTATCGGTGCTGGTGGAAAATGGCGGCCATGGCGGCGCCACCGCAGCGCCTATCGCCAGACTGGTGATGGACTACTTCCTGCTGGGCATATTGCCCAAGGAAAGCGAGGCCAAGACCGCCGACCCGGCGGGAGACGACGAGGAAGCCGTTCATGACTGATCCCTTGCGGCTGTGGCACTACCTGACGCGCTACATCGACGGCTTCCTGCTGGTCGGGCTGTTGATGTTGATGACAACGGGGCTGATCACGCTTTATAGCGCCACCGACGCCAACCTCAGCCGTGTCACCAACCAGGGCATCAATATGCTGGTTGCGCTCGGTATCATGTGGCTCGTCGCCAATATTCCGTTGCAGCACATCATGCGCATTGCTTTTCCAATTTATCTGACCGGACTTCTGTTGCTGCTCTGCGTCATGCTCTTCGGAGAAATCAACAATGGGGCGCGGCGCTGGCTGAACCTCGGCGTGACGCGTATCCAGCCATCCGAGCTGATGAAAATAGCGGTGCCGTTAATGATGGCATGGTATTTCGACATGCATGAAGCAACGTTAAGACTGAGGGATTACGGAGTGGCGACGTTGCTGCTGTTGCTGCCAGTCGTATTGATCCTGCGCCAGCCGGATCTTGGCACGGCGCTGCTGATCGCCGCCAGCGGCTTTTATGTGCTTTTCCTTACCGGATTGTCGTGGCGCATCATGGTCGGGCTGGCGATAGTGGGAGCAGGCAGCGTGCCATTCCTGTGGTCGATGATGCATGACTATCAGCGGCGGCGTGTCATGACCCTGCTCGATCCGACACAGGACGCGCTCGGCGCAGGCTACCACACCATACAATCCACTATTGCCATCGGATCCGGAGGCGTGCTCGGCAAGGGCTGGCAGCATGGGACGCAAACTCATCTCGATTTTCTTCCCGAGAAAAGCACTGACTTCATCTTTGCCGTGTTTTCCGAGGAATTCGGTTTGGTGGGAAATTCGTTGCTGCTGCTGCTATATGTGGTCGTGATAGGCCGCGGCATGTTCATCACCGCCAATGCCCCGACCCAGTTCACGCGCCTGATCGCAGGGTCGATCACGTTGACGTTTTTCACCTATATCTTTGTGAACATGGGTATGGTCATCGGCATTCTGCCTGTAGTCGGCGTGCCATTGCCGCTGATCAGCTACGGCGGCACATCCATGGTGACAATGCTGTTGGGATTTGGTATTTTGATGAGCATTCAGACGCATCCTAAACTGGTAAAGACGTGAAATCCCCCTCGACCTGCACATCCCGTTCGTTGCCGGCCGCCCGCATGGCGGCATTATCGCTCATGGTCCTGGTTGCGGGGTGCGGCACTTTCCTGAAGCAGGACGAACCGGAAAAGCCCTCCTCCGGCAAAACCACAAAACCCAGCATTTTCTCAAAAAAGGGGGGATACTATCTGGATGATGGCCCTGGGGACAATCCCCCGGTGGATCTTGCGTCCATTCCCGACGCCGTTCCCCGCTACGAGCCCCTGCGTGAGGCCAATATGCGGCCCTATGTCGCGCTTGGAAAATCCTACAGGCCCATGACCGGGCTGGAATCGTATCGTGAACGCGGAATAGCGTCCTGGTATGGCCGCCGCTACCATGGACAGAAAACAGCGTCTGGCGAAATCTACGACATGTACGGGATGACCGGCGCCCACCCCGTACTGCCGCTGCCTAGCTACGTTCGCGTAACCAATCTCCGGAATGGCAGATCCGTCGTGATTCGTCTCAACGATCGCGGGCCGTTTCTTTCCGATCGCCTGATCGATCTCTCCTATACCGCGGCATACAAGCTCGATCTGCTGGATGGGGGAAGTTCGCTGGTGGAGGTGGAAACGATACTCGTGAATGCCGAGCCCGCCATGAGGATAGCCTCCGCACCTGTAGGGGCCGCCGCCGTGATTGAGGGACCGGATGGTCCCGTTTTGTTCGCCGTGGCCTCCGCGCCCACGGCAAGCGTTCAAGCCGGTGAAGCCCGGCAAACAACCCGGGCGGCTTTTACACCCGACGCAAATGGCATTTATCTTCAGCTCGGCGCCTTCAGCGCTTACGATAACGCCGATAATTTCCTGGCGCGCATGCGCACCGAACTGCCCCTGATGACCAACAGCCTCGGAATCGTGGCAATGGATGGCCTGTTCAAGGTGCACGCCGGCCCCTATCCCGACCAGGCAGTAGCCAGGCAGGCAGCGGACAAGATCGCGCAAACGCTCTATATCAAGCCCATGCTGCTGGTGCGATAGGACTTGCCCGAATGCCGGTTTCTATCCACCAAAGGCGAGCACAAAGGCGGGCAATTCGCCTTTGGTGCTTCCGCGCATAGCAAAATCTGCGTTCGCTTGGTAGAATCGGCGTTTTACGCTATTCCGCCCAACACTTTTTCAGGACTCGTCATGACCACCAAACACTACGGCCCCACCAGGCAAATCGGCACGTTTTATCCTCCGCAACGCGTCCTGATGGGACCGGGACCTTCCGATACCCATCCGCGCGTGTTGTCAGCAATGGCGCGGCCCACCCTGGGCCACCTCGACCCGGTGTTCACGGATATGATGGAAGAGCTGAAAAGCCTGCTGCGGTATGCTTTCCAGACGTCGAACCTGCTGACTTTTCCGGTATCGGGCCCCGGCTCGGTGGGCATGGAGATGTGCTTCGTCAACATGGTCAACCATGGCGACAAGGTCATCGTGTGCCGCAATGGCGTGTTCGGCGGCCGCATGATCGAAAATGTGCAGCGCTGCGGGGGTACGGCGGTGGTCGTTGAGGACAAGTGGGGTGCGCCGGTCGATCCCCAGAAAGTGGAAGATGCCTTGAAACAGAATCCGGACGCGAAGGTGGTCGCCTTTGTCCATGCCGAAACTTCCACCGGCGCGCTGTCGGATGCGAAGCTGTTGTGCGAGATTGCCCATCGCCATAACTGCCTGACCATCGTCGATACCGTCACTTCGCTGGGCGGTTCTCCGCTCAAGGTGGACGAATGGAAGATCGACGCGATTTATTCCGGAAGCCAGAAATGCCTGTCCTGCCCGCCGGGCCTTTCACCGATCAGCTTTTCGGAACGCGTGGTGGAACTCGTCAAGAACCGCAAGGAAAAAGTGCAAAGCTGGTTCATGGATTTGAACCTGTTGCTGGGGTATTGGGGAACCACCCGGACTTATCACCATACCGCTCCGACCAATGCGCTCTACGCCCTGCATGAGGCGTTGTTCATGCTGTACGAGGAGGGACTGGAGCATTCCTGGGCGCGCCATCAGCGTAACCACGAAGCACTGAAGGCGGGACTGGAAACCCTGGGCATCAAATACCTGGTGGAGGAAAAATCTCGCCTGCCGCAGCTCAACTCGGTCTATGTGCCTGAAGGCATCGATGAAAAAGAAGTGCGCCGCAGGCTGCTCGCCGATTACAATCTCGAAATCGGTGCGGGATTGGGAGATTTCGCCGGCAAAATCTGGCGCTTCGGCCTGATGGGTTATTCCAGCAAAATTGAAAACGTCATGCTATGTCTGGGCGCGCTGGAAATCGTGCTGGCCGATATGGGCAAGAAGATCAAGCCGGGAACGGCCGAAGCAGCGGCACATTATGCCTATGCGGCCAATCCTTTGCCCCTGGAGAGCAAGAGCGCTGCAAAGGCGGCATAATTCCGGAAAAAGGGAAAGATGGGTTGTGGCTATTACCTATACCCATATACCCATCTCGTCCTGAGAAATATGTGCCAACGCCGGTGGCAATTGGCAAAACGATGCCTGAAATCGAGATGGAATTACAGCCCTAATCTCTGCCAGATGGTTGCCGTCAATCCTGCGGAGTTGAGCGTGTAAAAATGCAGCCCTGGTGCGCCGGCGCGAAGTAGCCGGTCGCACAGCTCGGTCACGATATCCAGTCCAAAAGCGCGGATCGATGCGCTGTCGTCACCATATCCTTCCAGTCTTTTCCTGATCCAGCGCGGGACTTCGGCCCCACAGGCATCGGAAAATCTCGCCAGTTGAGAAAACTTGTTGATCGGCATGATACCCGGCACGATGGGGACATCGACACCTATCGCTTCGCAACTGTCAATGAAATTGAAATAGGCGTCTGCATTGTAGAAATACTGGGTAATGACGGAATCCGCACCGGCATCCACCTTGCGTTTGAAATTCCGCAAATCCTCCCCAGGGGAAACGGCCTGGGGGTGGTATTCCGGATACGCCGCCACCTCGATGTGAAAAGTATCGCCGAACTCTTGGTGGATAAAGGTCACGAGCTCGTTGGCATAGCGAAATTCGCCTGCCTGGGCCATGCCGGAGGGCAAATCACCCCTCAAGGCGACAATATGCCGGATGCCCGCATCGTAATACTTTTGCAGCATGCTGCGAATGCTTTCGCCGGTCGAGCCGATACAGGAAAGATGGGGGGCGACAACATGGCCTTCCGCCTGAATTTCGAGCACGGTCTCGAGGGTACGGTCGCGTGTGGAGCCGCCGGCGCCAAAGGTGACGGAAAAAAATTTCGGATCGAGCTGGGCCAACTGCCTGCGGGTAGCCCGCAGCTTTTCCATCCCCTCCGGGGTCTGCGGCGGAAAGAACTCGAAACTGAAAGTGGGTGCGAACTTTTTTTGGGATTCCATCTTCTGGCTTCCGGAAACGGCGCGGCCGAGGAAAGGAGGATCGAATCGGCCGTTCTCTTATTCTCCGCGAGCGCTCCATGCCTGCCTGCTGCGAAGCGCTTCACGGAGGGTTATCCCCCACAGGGAGTTGCTGCATCAGTAGCGATACAACTCCGGCTTATAAGGACCGCCCTTATCCAGATTCAAATATTGCGCCTGCTCGTCGGTCAGCTCCGTGAGTTTGACACCCAGCTTCCTGATGTGCAGCCGGGCCACCTTTTCATCGAGTTGCTTGGGAAGCACATAGACGTTTTTCTGGTAATTCGCGCCGTTTTGCCAAAGCTCCATCTGCGCCAGCACCTGGTTGGTAAAAGAACTGGACATCACAAATGACGGATGGCCCGTGGCACAGCCCAGGTTTACCAGGCGCCCCTTGGCAAGCACGATAATGCGGCGGCCGGTCGGAAAAATGACATGGTCCACCTGCGGCTTGATGTTCTCCCACTGGTATTTCTGAACCGAGGCGATGTCTATCTCGGAATCGAAATGCCCGATGTTGCAGACGATCGCCTGGTCTTTCATCTTCAGCATGTGGTCATGAGTGATGACGCGCAAATTGCCGGTGGCGGTAACAAAAATGTCGGCCTGATCGCAGACATCGTCCATGGTGACGACACGATATCCTTCCATTGCCGCCTGCAGCGCACAGATCGGATCGATCTCGGTGATCCATACGGTCGCCCCGAGGCCACGCAAGGATTGTGCGCAACCCTTGCCCACGTCTCCATACCCGCACACCAGCGCGATTTTTCCAGCGATCATGACATCCGTCGCCCGCTTGATTCCATCGACCAGCGACTCGCGGCAGCCGTAAAGATTATCGAATTTCGACTTGGTGACCGAGTCGTTGACATTGAATGCCGGAAATGGCAGTTCCCCTTTCTTCTGCATTTCATACAACCGGTGAACGCCCGTGGTGGTTTCTTCGGTCACGCCGCGAATGCCGGCGCGTTTGGCCGAATACCAGCCGGGTTGTTTACTCAACCGCTTGCGGATGGCCGCGAACAATGCCTGCTCTTCCTCATTGGCAGGGTTCGCCACGATTGAAGGATCGGTTTCCGCCTTGCTGCCGAGGATGATCAGCAGAGTGGCATCGCCGCCATCGTCCAGTATCATGTTCGGGCTGCTGCCTGCACCCGCTGCTGCGTCATCGCCTCCCCACTCGAAAATGCGATGAGTATATTCCCAATAATCATCCAGCGACTCGCCCTTGTAAGCGAAGACTGGGATGCCCGCGGCCGCGATGGCTGCAGCGGCGTGGTCCTGCGTCGAAAAAATATTGCAGGATGCCCAGCGCACTTCAGCCCCTAGCCTGGTGAGGGTTTCTATCAGCACCGCAGTCTGGATGGTCATGTGCAGGGAGCCGGCGATACGCGCCCCCGCCAATGGCTTGGTGTCGCCATATTCCTCCCTCAATGCCATCAGACCCGGCATTTCAGTTTCAGCGATCGCGATTTCCTTGCGTCCCCATTCAGCCAGGGACATGTCGGCGACCTTGTAGTCGGTAAATTGTCTGCTCCCGGATTGGGGCGCAGGATTGAGCACAGCGTTCATGAACAATCTCCTGAAAATGAACGAGCGCCGTTAATACGATACTCTCCCTGCCGAGCCTCGCGGGACGGTGCCCGTTGCAGCGCTCCTCGGCGAGAGAGTGGTTGAAGCGATGTAATCCGGCTGGCGGCTTATGCCTCTACCGCCATTTCTTCGATTCCGGCATCGGCACGAAGCCGCGCCGCCTTGTCGGTCACTTCCCAGGTGAATTCCGGTTCGTCCCTTCCAAAATGGCCATAGGCAGCGGTCTTCTGGTAGATGGGGCGTAGCAGGTTAAGGGTATGGATGATGGCGCGCGGGCGCAGATCAAAATGACGCTCGACCAACCTGGCGATCTTTTCGTCAGAAATTTTGCCTGTGCCAAAGGTATCGACCATCAGGGAAACAGGCCGCGCCACCCCTATGGCATACGCAACCTGCACCTCGCACCGGGTTGCCAGACCCGCCGCGACGACGTTCTTCGCCACGTATCGCCCGGCATAGGCGGCGGAACGGTCCACCTTGGAGGGATCCTTGCCGGAGAATGCGCCGCCGCCGTGATGGGCAGTGCCTCCATAGCTATCCACGATAATTTTTCGACCCGTCAAGCCGCAATCACCCATGGGCCCGCCCACTACGAAGCGGCCAGTAGGGTTGACCAGGTAACGCGTCTCGCTACCAAGCATATTCCTGGGCAGCACCGGCTTGATGATTTCCTCGATAACCGCTTCGCTCAGGTCGGAATGCGAAATGTCCGGATCATGCTGGGTGGAAATCACCACGGTTTCCACGCGCTGCGGCTTGCCATTCAGGTAACGGATCGAAACCTGGGACTTGGCGTCCGGGCGCAGCCAGGGCAGGCGGCCATCTTTCCTCAGTTCCGCTTGCCGCTCCATCAGGCGGTGCGCATAATAGATCGGCGCCGGCATCAATTGCGGCGTTTCATCGCAAGCATAGCCAAACATGAGGCCCTGGTCTCCCGCTCCCTGGTCCATTTCCTCTTCCTTGGAGCGATTGACGCCTTGAGCAATGTCGGGAGACTGCTTGTTGAACGCGGTAAGCACTGCGCAGGTATGATAATCGAAGCCGATTTCCGAGCTGTTATATCCTATGCGCTTGACGGCTGCCCGAGCCACCTGAATATAGTCGACGTTTGCCTCGGTGGTGATCTCCCCCGACATGACGATCAGGCCGGTGCTGCACAAGGTTTCGCAGGCAACCCGCGCGTTGGCGTCCTGTTCCAGAATGGCATCCAGGATCGAGTCGGAAATCTGGTCGGCCACCTTGTCCGGATGGCCTTCAGATACGGATTCTGAAGTAAAAAGATAGTCGCTCATGTCGTCCAGCCGCCTATAGGAGAGTCAAAAAGGATCTAGGATATCAAATTACACCGCTATTAAGAAGCTGAATAATTTGTCCCTTGCGCTTTCCCCGGGTTCCCGGCTGGAATAGCTGCCGGTGTAAAATAGCGCCCCCACTCCCGGCATCAGCTCAAAGACCGGATGCAAAGCCTCTTGGAGGCGGAAGCCCGGAAGGCGCCGCATGTTGACAATGGCATCTTTCTGTAACAAACTCACGCTGGACAGCCGCGGTGTGCAGACTCGCCGCGGGTACGCCGGAACGATGCCTGGATGGCAGAATGACAATATGAACTGGGCGTCATGAAACTGAAATTCACGAAGATGCATGGGCTGGGGAACGATTTCGTCGTTATCGATGGCGTCAATCAATCTGTTTTGCTCAGCCCGGAACAAATGCGGCGGCTCGCCGATCGGCATTTCGGCGTGGGCTGCGATCAGATCCTGCTGATAGAGGCGGCAAGCGGCGATGCGGATTTTCGCTATCGCATCTTCAACGCGGACGGCGGGGAAGTGGAGCAATGCGGTAATGGCGCACGCTGCTTCGTGCGCTATGTGCACGATTATGGGATGACGAGCAAGGATGAGATCCGCGTGGAGACGCTTGGCGGCCTCATCATCCCCCGGCTGGAGCCCGGTGGCGAAGTGACGGTCAACATGGGCGAACCGGGATTCGAACCGGAGGATATTCCTTTCCTTGCCGCAAAGCACGCCATGACTTATCCGCTCGACATCGGCGGCGGGGAGATTGAAATCAGCGTCGTGTCGATGGGGAACCCTCACGCCGTGCAATTGGTGGAGGATGTGGATCAGGCGCCGGTATCGACCGAAGGCCCGCTGATCGAACGCCATCCGCGCTTTCCTCGCCGGGTGAATGCCGGTTACATGCAGGTCCTGGATCGCCGCCACATACGGCTGCGAGTATATGAACGAGGCGCGGGAGAAACGCTTGCATGCGGCACCGGCGCTTGCGCCGCGGTGGTCGCTGGAATCCGGCGCGGCTTGCTGGATTCGTCGGTTGAAGTCAGCCTGCGAGGCGGCAAGCTGCGCGTGCGTTGGGCAGGCGAAACCCAGCCCGTCTGGATGACCGGCCCTGCCGTAACCGTGTTCGATGGAGAAATCGAGTTATGAAATTCAGCGACGAGGAAATTGCGCTGTATCTGAAGGATCATCCGGATTTTTTTACGGAGTATGCGAGTGTACTGGCAGATATACAAATTCCCCATCCTCATGGCGATAGGGCGATCCCGATCAGTGAACGCCAGATCATGGACTTGAGAGAGCGGAATCGTGTCCTGCAGGATAAGCTGAGCGAACTGGTCAGATTCGCCGAAGAAAACAGCGCTCTTTCCGAAAAGATGCATCGGCTGGCGGTCGTGCTGCTCCAGTTTACCGGTCTGAACGATGTTCTGCAGGGTCTGAATTACAATTTGCGGGAAGATTTCCTTATTCCCCACATGGCGCTGCGAATCTGGGGAATAACCATCGAAGGGCAACAGGCACCGGAGCTGGATAAGACGGGGCCTGATATTCCCAGCCTGGCCGAAAGCCTGCAGCACCCTTATTGCGGTCCGCACGTGCTGGAAGAAATCCGGGACTGGTTTGGAGAAGACGGCATACGCTTGAGGTCGTTTGCCATGATGCCCCTGCGAACCGACAGGACAATTGGCTTGCTGGTGCTGGCAAGCGAGGAATCGCAACGGTTCTATCCGGAAATGGGAACAATTTACCTGGCGCAGCTGGGGGAACTGGCAAGCGCCGCGATACGCCGGTTTGCGTCGGCTTGAGAAACAAGGACAGGTTCGGGCAACACGAAGGCAAGAAGTGAAAGAATATGAAGTCAGCATAACCAGGAAGGCCAACGGAAAAACGGCTTCCTCCTATATCGACCACCTCTCCCAGGAGCGGCGCCTGTCTCCCTTGACCTGTGAAGGCTACCGGCGGGATCTCGATGTATTACTCGGCTTCGCGGCCGAGACGCCACTGGAGCAATTACAACCCCACCACATCCGCCGCTTCGTGGCGCAACGCCACGGGAAGCAGTGTTCCGGAAAAACCGTCGCAAGAATGCTTTCAGCCTGGCGCGGCTTTTATCGATATCTAGCAAAAAGGCACGGATATGAAGGCAATCCCTGTGCCGGAATAAGGGCGCCAAAAGCCCCCAAATCACTGCCCCGCGCGCTTTCGCCGGATGAAGCCGCGAAACTGCTGGACTTCTCCGCCGCAGATGATGTGATGGCCTTGCGGGACAAGGCACTGTTCGAACTTTGCTACTCCTCGGGATTGCGGCTGGCGGAACTCGCAGGCGTCAAACCCGATAATCTGGACCTCGCGGACGGCACGGTGCGTATCACGGGCAAAGGCGGCAAGACCCGCATTGTCCCCGTCGGCAGCAAGGCCGTGCACGCTCTGCACGAATGGATCAGACACCGGGAGAACCTGATCCAGCCAGGGGCAAGCGCACTTTTCATATCGCGGCACGGAAAAAACATGAGCCGGCGGTCCATCAGCCAGCGTCTAAAAATATGGGCTGCACACCAGGGAATCTCGTCCAATGTACACCCGCACATGCTACGGCATTCATTCGCCTCCCATGTGCTGCAATCAAGCGGGGACCTGCGCTCTGTCCAGGAAATGCTGGGGCATTCGAGCATCAGCACTACACAGATCTATACCCACCTGGATTTTCAGCATTTGTCAAAAACTTACGACGCCGCGCATCCCAGGGCCAGGAAAAAGACGGCGGGAACCTGATCCTGGCCGTGCGGTCAGGAAGAATCCGCCGCAACAGGTTTGCTTCTACATGTTATCCGCCAATCGGCGCTATAATCCTCTCTGCTCGATAAACTCATGGGCTCGCAATGCAAGAATTTCGTGGCACTACGATACTTTCCGCACGCCGCGGCGCGCAGGTGGCGCTCGGCGGAGATGGCCAGGTCACTTTGGGCGCAGTAGTGGCAAAGGCAAGCGCCCGAAAAGTACGACGGCTCTATCATGACAAAATCCTCGCGGGATTTGCAGGCGGTACGGCCGATGCCTTCACCTTGTTCGAGCGATTTGAAGGCAAACTTGAAAAACACCAGGGCCATCTCATGCGCTCCGCTGTGGAACTGGCGAAGGACTGGCGTACCGACCGCATTCTGCGCCGGCTTGAAGCCATGCTAGTGGTCGCCGACCCTAGCGTCACCCTCATCGTTACGGGAGCGGGAGATGTGATCGAGCCGGAGTTCGGCCTGGCTGCCATTGGCAGCGGCGGCTCTTATGCGCATTCCGCCGCCCGGGCGCTCCTTGAGAATACGGATCTCACGCCGCTGGAAATCGTCAAGAAATCGCTCGCGATAGCAGGGGATTTGTGCATCTACACCAACCAGAATCATGTGATCGAGGTGCTGTGATAACCGAACAAGGCGGTGGCAGTCACTAGCGTGCGCCATGGCGCTCACGCTAAGCCTGCTGCCGGTTTGCGTCCTGATCGCTCAATAACTCTGGCAACAACTCCCATCCTATACTAATATCATAATCAGCCATCGCTTGCCCCTTCAGTAATCAGCAATAATCAGTGTCTCGATAACGTCCATCTTATCGAACCCAGGCGGTGGCTGGCTCGCTTCATCCATTTGCAGCGGCTCAAGGAACTGATCTGCTTGGATAGAGCGATTCCCAAGGGGTTTTGTGATGCATGATATAGTGACTTTGGTTTTAGTAAATGACCTATAGACGAGAGGACTTACTATGAAACTTGCCAAATCAATTTTGACAATCGGGGTAGTAACGCTTTTTTCCAGTTTCCCATTATTTGCCAGCAGCAGTGTCGATAAGCATACTTCAGAAGCGATAGAGCATGCGATAGCTGCGGAGAAAGAAGGGAAAAGCGGTAAAGCCAAGGAACTGCTGGGGCATGCCGAAGAAAGCTTGAAGCATGCAAAAGCGGCGCTACCCGAAGTGTCAGATAGCGATCAAAGGGTGCATGTCACTGAATCCATTAGACATCTCGATCTAGCCATTGCCAGCGCAAAAGAAAACGATGCTAAAGAAGCTACCAAACATGTCGATGAAGCAATAGTTCACTTGAAAAAAGTGTTTAACAAACATATCGTAGAAGCTATAGAACATGCGAAGGAAGCACAGGCGGAAGGGAAAAAAGGAAATGCCAAAGGGTTGGCGATGCACGCTGAAGCGAGCCTGAAGCATGCAAAAATGGTGCTGCCTGAGCTGAAAGATGGCGACCAGAGAGTGAATATCACTGAATCCATCAGACATCTCAACCAGGCCATCGCTCATGCAAAAGAAAATCATGCCGAAGTGGCTACCAAACATGTTGACGAAGCTTTGGTCAACCTGAAAAAAGCTGCCAGTTAATCGTTATAAATAGTGATTTGAAATCATAAGTAATATACGCAAGCTGGTTTTGGTTCTGTGAATCAAAACCAGCTTTACTATTTTTCGGTCAAATGTTGAACGAGCGGCCAGGATGCCTTGTCCCTGCGAAAATAAATTGCGGGGTGCATTCGCGTCCCCAAGAGCTCTCCAGAAGCCTGAGAGAACATCATGGGATATTCAACCAGGCGTTATCTATGAAGCATCGATTTTACCGGTCTTGCACATTCTCATCCTGACCACCCGTGGTTTTGCACTTCCACGCCATAACGAAATCCTCAACCATTACCCAGTCATTGGCAACAGGTCAAGTGCTTAAGGAAACGCTGAATATGAATTCGGAATACCCGGTAACTCTCCAGCATTATTTTTAACCTTGGACTGCTCACACCAGCCAGCCGCATCTGCAGTGCCGTTGCATCCATTCCATGACAAAAGCAAAGCCGCTGACGAACGCCGGTCGGCTTTCGGGCTCTGGAACAGAGCCTGTCATTTGATGACCATCCAGGCAGTTCTTTTATCAAGAATACCTGAACGGGATTTTTCGGGATCTGAACCACATCGAGAAAGGAAGATTCGGTGGGGAATAGACACAACCGCATGGCTGGCGATGGTAAACGCGTCCAGACCCCGCCCCACAGGATGGGCGATAAATGCTAGACTTCCCTTCATGCACGACGATGACAGGCCATGAGCCGGGAAATGCAATTCAGATAACGAGCTATCCCAGAAGAAGCGACTATGGAATCCGGCAGCGTGTAAACCGAGACATCAAATTACTCGAATATGAGCGAACCGACTTCAAATCGGCACCAGAATATTTTGTTTGCTGACCTGCGCCGGAGCCTGGTCTTCGCACATCCATCACTGTTTTAACCGGACAATACGGAATTGAAATCATGTCTCAACTGACTCCCCAGGAAATTGTCCACGAACTGGATAAGCACATCATCGGGCAGGATGCCGCCAAACGCTCTGTTGCCATCGCGCTTCGAAACCGCTGGAGAAGGCAACAGGTTCAAGATCCCCTTCGGCAGGAGATTACGCCAAAAAATATTTTGATGATCGGCCCGACGGGAGTCGGCAAGACCGAGATCGCACGCAGGCTGGCGAAGCTCGCGGATGCGCCATTCGTCAAGGTTGAAGCCACGAAATTCACCGAGGTGGGATATGTCGGTCGCGACGTGGATTCCATCATCCGCGACTTGGTGGAATCCGCGGTAAAGCAATCCCGGGAACAGGAAACCGAAAAAATGCGCGCCCGGGCGGAAGACCACGCCGAAGAGCGCATTCTGGACGTCCTGCTTCCGCCGGCGCGAGAAATGGGATCCCATTTCGAGGTTAGCGAAACCGAGAATGCTACCCGTCAAAAATTCCGCAAAAAACTGCGAGAAGGCGAGCTCAACGACAAGGAGATCGAAATCGAAGTGGCGGCCTCGCACGCCCATATGGAAATCTTTGCTCCCCCTGGAATGGAGGAATTAACCACGCAGATACAAGGCATGTTTCACAATCTGGGAATGGAGAGGAAAAAGACGCGGAAGCTGCGGATACGCGAAGCCATGAAGATCATCACGGATGAGGAAGCGGCCAAGCTTATCAATGATGAGGAGCTGAAACTGCGCGCGGTCCAGAATGTGGAGCAGAACGGCATCGTATTTCTGGATGAAATCGACAAGATTACCAGCCGTTCTGAAACCTCTGGCGCGGATGTCTCGCGCCAGGGCGTTCAGCGTGACCTGCTTCCGCTGGTGGAGGGCACGACTGTCTCAACCAAGTACGGCATGATCAAGACAGACCATATCCTGTTCATTGCAAGCGGTGCGTTCCATCTCGCCAAACCCTCCGACCTGATCCCGGAATTGCAGGGGCGGTTCCCCCTGCGGGTCGAGTTGACCAGCCTTAGCGCTGAGGATTTCGTGCAGATTCTCACAAATACGGACGCATGCCTGACTCGGCAGTATGAAGCATTGCTGGGAACCGAGGGAATCGAACTGGAATTCACACCGGATGCGGTCAAGCGCTTGGCGCAAATTACCTTTGCAGTGAATGAAAAAACCGAGAATATCGGCGCTCGCCGTCTCTATACCGCCATGGAGAAGCTTCTGGAAGAGGTATCATTTTCCGCGGAGAAGCACCACGGCGAAAAAATTGTCATCGACTCCGCTTACGTCGATTCGAAGCTTGGCAGCCTGTCTCAAAGCGAAGATCTGGCGCGCTATGTACTTTAATCCCTCGATGCCGGATTCAGGTTGAGCCTACACTACCTGCCCTGCCGCATATCCGGACGCCCATGCCCACTGGAAGTTGAATCCCCCGAGATGTCCCGTCACATCCACGACTTCACCTATGAAGTAAAGCCCAGGAACCTTTTTGGCCTCCATCGTCCGGGAAGATAATTCACGGGTATCGACTCCGCCAAGGGTCACTTCCGCTTTCCTGTATCCGGCGGTACCGCTGGGGGTGATCGACCATTTATGCAGGCACATGGCAATGCGCTTCAGTTCCGCGACGCTGTACTCGCTCATCGGCTTGGCTGGCTTCTCGCGCACCGTTGCCTCGCACCAGATCTGGGCCAGCCGCCTGGGAAGCTGGCCAGCCAGCACGCTTGACAGCGTGGCGCTGCCACGCCGCTGATCGAGCAACCATGTTATCGCATCGATATCCGGAAGCAGGTCGATATCAATAGCCATTCCAGGACGCCAGTATGACGAAATCTGCAATATCGCCGGGCCGCTCAGCCCGCGGTGGGTCAGCAATATGCCGCCGCGAAAGCGACCTCCGTTGCAGCGGACTTCGCCGTCCACCGCAACTCCGGTTAGCTGGGAAAAGCTCGCGGCTTGTTCCGGCGCAAACATCAAAGGAACAAGAGCCGGTCTCAGCGGCGTGACATTGAGGCCAAATTGCTCCGCGATTCTATATCCCAAAGGGCTTGCGCCAATTTGAGGAATGGATAATCCGCCGGTCGCGATCACGAGGGAATTTGAGGCAAACCTGCCTTTATCGGTTTCCAGCACAAAACCACCACTCTCGACGGCGGTTTTGCTAGCGCGATCTATCCTGTGTACCCTGCAGGGCATTTGCCATTCCACGCCGGCCACGGTGCATTCATCCCGCAGCAACTTGATAATTTGCCGCGAGCTATCGTTGCAAAACAATTGTCCGGCAGTTTTCTCGTGGTAGTGGATACCGTGCTTTTTCACGAGAGAGATGAAATCCGCCGGGGTAAAGCGCGCTAACGCGGATCGGAAAAAATCGGGGTTGTGAGACAGAAAATTTTCGGGCTTCGCATACAGGTTGGTAAAATTGCAACGTCCGCCGCCCGAGATTCGAATTTTTTCTCCCAGTTTCGCCGCATGGTCGAGCAACAGTACGGACCGTCCTCGCTTGCCCGCCTCCATGGCACACATCATCCCGGCCGCACCCGCACCTATGATCGCGACGTCTTTCCCGAACTTCGCCATTTCACTTCGATCCACGGCGGCTCGGGGGACAATATGCCAATTCGGCCACAGCCCGCGCTGCAATGCGAATGAAACACACTTCAGGATGGGTCAACGCTGGAATCCGCATCAGTGTCTGCGGGAAAGCAGCAGCAATAATAAGGGAACTCCCAAAAGAGCGGTCAACACGCCTACGGGCAATTGCTGGGGAGCCCACAGGGTGCGCGCCATGGTATCGGCGCAAACCAGAAAACTTCCCCCCGCAAGTATGGACAAGGGCAATAGCCAGCGAAAATCATTAACGCCGAGCAAGCGTACGGCATGCGGCACGATCAGGCCGACAAAACCGATCGCGCCCGCAAGCATCAGGGCGGCCACCGTCGCCGCCGAGGCGCAAAAATAAAGCCCGGCCTGCAGCGGCAGCACGGCAATACCCAGCGTTCTTGCTTTCATTTGCCCAAGGCTCAGCACATTGAGGCTTCTCGAAAACAGCATGCTTACGGTGGATAGGATAATGAGCGCTATCCAGGCAGGCAGTTGCCCTTCCGCACGGGAAACATCACCCATCAGCCAAAACAGCATGCCTTTTAAATCGCTGGCAGGCGCCAAGGTAAGAATCAAGGTGGTGAGCGCGCCGAAACCCGCAGACAATACCACGCCTGTCAGCAGCAAACGGTATAGATTCCAATCCCCAGCGCGAAAGCTCAAGCTGAATACAATGGCGACCGCAGCCAGTGCGCCGGCGAGCGCAGCGGCATCGGCCAGCATATGGCTCCACCCGAGCAGCATGGCAAGCAGCGCCCCCACACCGGCGCCGCCCGAGACGCCGAGAATGTAAGGATCAGCCAGGGGATTGCGCAATAGAACCTGGAGCAGCAGCCCGGCCAAGGCGAGCAAGCCGCCGCAGGCAAAGGCAGCCGACACGCGCGGCAGACGCAGATCCCGGATGATATGGTGCGCAACTCGATCACTTCCATCATCCACGGATAGCAAGGTTCTGGCGACCGTAAAAACCGGGATGTCTACGCTGCCGAACGACAGCCCGGCAAGCAAGCTGGCGGCAACGAGGATCATGAAGATGATCAGAAGCACTGGGCCTCTTCCAGCCACCCTCATGGTCTTTCAGGCAAGGGGGGCTTCGGTGCGAATTCGCGTATCAGGAATGTGGCGAGGACACCAAAGGGCCAGGCGGCCCCCATCCGCAAAGCCACGCGGAGGGGCTGGCATACGCAGCACACGTGCCAGTCCGACGATTACCGCAGGCTGATGATGGGCCATCCATTTTCCTCTGCGTGAGCCTTCAGTGTTGCGTCGGGATCCACCGCGACAGGGTGGGTAACCTTGTTGAGCAGCGGCAGATCATTCAGCGAATCGCTATAAAACCAGCTTTCGAGGAAAGACATCCATGTCAAATTGTGTTCATCCAACCAGCTTTCCAGCCGAGCAATCTTGCCCTCCCTGAAACAGGGCAGGCCGAAAACCTGACCGGTAAACTCGTCGTTCACCTGCTCAGGCTCGGTGGCAATGAGATGGCTTATCCCCAGAGCCCGCGCAATGGGACCGGTCACGAACCGGTTGGTGGCGGTTATGATGACGCATAAATTATTGCCAAGCATATGTCTCTTGACCAGTTCTCGCGCCTGGGGTGTTATCAGCGGCAGGATCTTCTGCTGCATGAATTCCTGGTGCCATGCATCGAGCTGGCTTCTGGGATGCCGGGACAGCGGCTTTAGCTGAAAGTCCAGAAATTCATGTATATCGAGCGTTCCCTCCTTGTACTGCTCATAGAATTCGATATTACGCGCTTCGTAGACTTCGCGGTCGAGCACACGTTGCTCGATGAGGAATTGCGCCCACTGAAAATCGCTGTCGCCCGCTAAAAGCGTATTGTCGAGATCGAACAGAACCAGGTTCATGAGAGTTCCTGCAATAATTCGCGAGCCAGCGGAATGGTGACTTTGCGGCGATGGGACATCGAATAACTATCGAGAGCGTCTATGGTAGCCATCAAGGTGGTCAAATCGCGCCGTTCGTGCCTGAGCAGATAATCGCATACCTCGCCGGATAGCTCGAGTCCCCGGCTCAACGCATGGTTCTGCATCGCCTCTATTTTTTCCGGATCAGTCAACTCATGAACACGATATACCAGACCCCATCCCAGGCGCGTCATGAGGTCTTCCCGCAATTTGAGCTGAGCGGGCGCGGACGAGCCGCTTACGAGAAGAACCGCATCATCTCTTTCACGTATGCGATTATAGAGGTTGAACAATCCGATTTGAGCATTGTCCTCAAGACGATCCGCGTCATCCACCAATGTGCAGTCCGCCTCGCTGCGCTCGCGAAAACAGGTTTTTGAATTACAGGCGAAATAGGCGGTATTCACCTGGTTACGCATGGACATCGCAGCCATTGCCTGAAGCAAATGGCTTTTTCCGCTTCCCGGAACACCCCATATATAGATGAAGCGCTCCTTGACCGGTCTTGCAAGCATGGCATTCAGGGCTTGCAGCAGTTCCGTGTTGCGTCCGGGCACGAATCTGGAGAGCGCGGGCAGCGGAGATGGCATAATGTCCAACGCCAATTGCTTCATTGGAGCTCTCCTATCGTTATCCTCAGCTTTACCGAAACCCACGCTCCGTCGTTTGCATCTCGATCGACGCGCATTTACGGTAGAATTGCCGTTTTTTGAAAACCCGCACTCTATCCGCAACAAAGCGAAAATTCAACTTGACTTCATATAATCCAGAGAATACCGATACCGGATCGATCTCTTACCGGGATGCGGGCGTCGATATCGACGCGGGCGATCGTCTGGTTCAAAACATCAAGCCTTTTGCCAGGCGCACGATGCGCCCGGAGGTGCTCGGGGGCATAGGCGGTTTCGGAGCATTATTCGACATGCCGCGAAACTACCGCAACCCTGTGCTGGTATCCGGCACCGATGGCGTGGGAACCAAGCTGAAGCTCGCGTTCCAGTACGAAAAACACGATACCGTCGGAATAGATCTCGTAGCCATGAGCGTCAACGACATTCTGGTTCAAGGTGCGGAACCCCTGTTTTTCCTGGATTATTTCGGTTGCGGAAAACTGGATGTCGATACGGCGACACGGGTCATCAAAGGGATTGCGGAGGGCTGCGAACAGGCAGGATGCGCACTTATCGGCGGGGAAACAGCCGAAATGCCGGGTATGTATCCGCACGGCGAGTATGACTTGGCAGGTTTTGCGGTAGGGGTGGTCGAGAAAGACCGGATTATAGATGGATCGATGATTACGGAGGGAGACGCAGTGCTGGGATTGGCTTCCAGCGGTCCGCATTCGAATGGTTATTCCCTGATTCGCAAGATAGTGGAAAAAAATAGAGTGGACCTGTCGTCGGATTTCAATGGAAGAACGTTGATCGATGAAATCATGGCGCCTACCAGAATTTATGTAAAACCTGTACTCGAACTGATGAAGCATGTGCCTGTGAAAGGCATCGCGCATATCACCGGAGGTGGATTGACGGAGAATATCCCCCGGATTCTACCCAAAGGGATGTCCGCGGTACTGCAAAGAAGCAGATGGAGCCTCCCTGAAATTTTTGGCTGGCTGCAGCGCCAGGGCAACGTGCCGGATGGCGAAATGCATCGCGTATTCAACTGCGGCGTTGGAATGGTGCTCATCGTGGCGCCAGAGATTGCCGGTGCAGCCATGGAAATACTTCATTCGATGGGCGAAACTGCCTGGGCTATAGGGGATATCAGACGCACCACGGCTGCATCGCTGAAAACCATTGTCGAGTAAGCGCGGCGGAAAGCCGTGGCCAAGAAATGATGAATTCCCTTGTTATCCTGGTTTCCGGTCGCGGCAGCAATTTACAGGCGCTGATCGACGCCAGGCTGCCGGTCAGGGCAATCACGATCATCAGTAATCGGCCCGGCGCACCGGCGCTGGATGTGGCAAAAAGAAACGGGCTGGAAACCAGAGTGATCGATCAGCGGTCCTACCCTGATCGAAAGGCGTTCGATGCCGCGTTGATGGAGACGGTAAGCGCTTATGCGCCCGATCTGGTCGTACTCGCCGGTTTCATGCACCTTCTGGAAGAAAACTTTGTTCAGTGCTATGCAGGCAGACTGATGAATGTCCATCCATCGTTGCTGCCTGCTTTCCCTGGGCTGCATCCCCATCGGAGAGCATTGCTGGAGGGTGTAAAAATACATGGGTGCACCGTGCATTTCGTTACACCCCGGATGGACCATGGCCCCATAATCGTCCAGGCAGCGGTGGCGGTAATGCCGGATGATACGGAGGACTCTCTTGCAGTACGAGTACTGCGCGAGGAGCACCGTATTTATCCCCAGGCCGTTCGCTGGTTCATGGAAGGACGCCTGAGACTTTCGGATAACCACGTCAGCGTGACGCATGCGGTGCCTGACGACACAGCTTTATATTCACCTGGGTTCTGCAAATGAAATTTCCATTCATGGCACTGTTGTCGGGATCGGTCCTTTTTGCCATATCTCTGTTCCCGGCTCACGCAGCGGATATTCCTTCACGAGTCGATATCAGTTATTCGATCAGTTCCGGCGGTCTGGAAGGCGAAGTCAACGATACGGTTGAGATTAAAAAAGGCAATCATGCCCGGAGCTATACCATCAACAGCGAAGGACGCGCAAAAGGACTGCTGGCCTTGACCCAACCCGATAGCGTGGTGCGGGATAGCGAGGGAATCATCACGGCGCAAGGGTCGTTTCGCCCCAGCCGGTTTTCAGATCAACATGGAAACAGGCCACCCAAGGTGGCAATTTTCGACTGGAACAATAAACTCCTGACGCTCCAGAATAAGCGGGGGGAAGAACAGAAACCTCTGCCGGCCGATGCGCAGGACAAGCTGAGCTTGCCCTACAGCTTCATGTTTTCCCCTATTCCGGGCAAGATGGTCACTCTGCATGAAACCGACGGCCGCCGGCTCGAACCGGTCCGTTATGCGGTGGGAAAGGAAACGCTGGATACCCCTATGGGCAAGCTTGAAACTATCGTATTGACCAAACAGGTGGATGATAGCGAGGGTCGCGACAAGAAAATCTGGCTGGCGGTCGACCACCACATGCTTCCGGTACGGATAGTTTCAACCGAGAAACTCGGGATCATCACGGACCAGATTGCCACCCGAATAACTTACGGCGAGTCATCGGACAGGCTCAAGCAGGGACGCCTGCAATAAGAAGCGTAACAGGGATCCGAATCCTTTCTCGGGCTTTGCACCCGTACGCTCTAAAACCACTCGCTTGCTTCACTTGCTTCCCTTACACGTGCGATATCCGGGATAATCCTAAATCCGGCAGTTGGACGGGGTGAAGTGTGCGATAGCGAACTCGCTATACAGGTGAACGTCGAGTGCCGCGGAAAGTTTTTGTGGATCATGGCTCTAAACTGGACGTGAGCGGTCAACTGCCGGATTTAGGATAATGCGCCTCACCCCTGCCCACCTGGACATCGCAACCGCTGCGCTTCGCGCCGTGCTTCCGCTCCAGCATCCCGCCGATTCCGCGCTAGGTGTTTTTTTTCGCCAGAACCCGCAATTGGGGGCTCAAGAACGGGCATTCATAGGCCAAAATATATTTGGCATCCTGCGCCACCGCTTGTTCCTTGAATCCGTCGCAGAGATCCCTACGCCCCGTTCACTGCTGCTTGCTCATCTGGCCAGGTTCCAAGGCATCAATTTGCGCGAGCTGGCACCGCTTGTCAGCGAAGCGGAAGCAAAGTGGCTGGGATACGTCAAGGGATTGTCCCTGGAGACGCTATCTCCAGGAGTGCGGGCCGAATTTCCGGAATGGTTGATAAAAAAGCTCCGGGGCTTCATGCGAGAGGACGAGATACTCGATCTGGGACTATCCCTGCAACGGCCAGCCCCTCTCGATCTGCGCGTCAACTCCCTTCTTGCCAGCCGAGATGAGATCATCGCTGCACTGGCCGGGGACGGGATCGAGGCTGCGCCCACCCCCTATTCACCTTTGGGCATACGGCTTGCAGGCAAGCCGGCGATAAACCGGCATCCGCTGTTTCTCGCGGGAAAGGCCGAGGTTCAGGATGAAGGCAGCCAACTGCTGGGCTACCTGCTCTCGCCCAGGCGCCGCGATATGGTGGTCGATTTCTGTGCTGGAGCAGGCGGCAAGACTCTCATGCTGGGAGCGCTGATGCGCTCCCATGGGCGGATCTACGCCTTCGATACATCGGACAAACGCCTGAAGAACCTCGGCCCCCGGCTCAAGCGCTCCGGCCTTTCCAACCTGTATCCCCAGCATATCGTCAATGAAAATGATATCAAGATCAAACGGCTGGCCGGAAAAATAGATCGGGTGCTGGTGGATGCACCCTGCAGCGGCATGGGAACCTTGCGCCGCAATCCTGATTTGAAATGGCGGCAATCACCCCAAAGCATCGAAGAACTCAAGCATAAACAGGCGGCGATTCTGTCATCCGCGGCAAATCTTCTTAAACCCGGGGGCAGGCTGGTCTATGCCACCTGCAGCTTCTTTCCGGAAGAAAACCAGAATATTGTGGAGCATTTTCTGAATGATCATTCCTCATTTACGCTGATGAATTGCGCGGATATTTTGCGGCAGCAAAAAATTCCACTGGACACCGGCATATTTCTGGAATTATCGCCCCGACTTCATGGAACGGACGGCTTCTTTGCCGCCGCAATGGAATTGAAGCAAAGTTAAGCGGTTTTTTTCTGGATGAATTCGATCTTGTAGCCATCCGGGTCCTCCACGAAGGCTATGACCGTCAAACCGTGTTTCATCGGCCCTGCTTCCCGGACGATTTTGCCGCCACGCGTCTTGACATCCTCGCAAGCACGGTAGGCGTCTTCGACTTCTATGGCAATATGCCCATAGCCCGAGCCCAAGTCATATCGCTCCGTATCCCAATTATGCGTCAATTCCAGCACGGATCCGCTTGCCTCATCCTGATAGCCAACAAATGCGAGGGTAAATCTTCCATCGGGATAATCTTTCCGGCGCAATTCCTTCATTCCCAGCACACCCGTATAGAAGGCCAGGGACTTTTCCAGATTTCCCACTCTCAGCATGGTATGAAGAATACGCATTTAGATTTCCACCATCTCAAAGTCTTCTTTGCGGGCGGCGCACTCGGGACAGGTCCAGTTCATCGGCACATCTTCCCACCGCGTTCCGGGAGGAATTCCCTCGGCCGGCGAGCCTTCCGCTTCGTCGTATATGAAACCGCAGATAAGACACATGTAGCAACGGTAAACGCGCGTTTCGGTAGGAGGCATGATAGAGGCGATTTAGGTTAAAATATTATTTTACGGTATAGCTCATGCCCCAGTCACCCCCAATAGCACTTTCTTTCGCTGGCAGCGACTCCAGCGGTGGTGCTGGCATCCAGGCCGATATTCTCACCCTTGCCAGCATGGGCTGTCATGCGCTGCCCGTGGTTACGGCAATCGTGGTCCAGGATACCGCCGGGGTGGAAGAAATACTTCCGCTGGACCCGGAATGGGTTGCCGATCAGGCAAGAGCGGTTCTGGAAGACATGCCGGTCCACGTCTTCAAGCTGGGAATGCTGGGCAGTGTCGAAATCATCACCGCAATTGCCGAGGTGATTTCGGACTACCCCAACATTCCGCTCGTGCTGGACCCGGTACTGGCCTCCGGCCGCGGCGATGAACTGGCCAGCGATGAAATGGTCGTGGCAATGCGTGAATTGCTGCTTCCGCAAGCGACCATCATTACCCCAAACAGCATGGAAGCACGCCGGCTCGCGCGGGATGACGACGAGGAGGAAGAGGATATCCAGCTCCTGAACCGGTGTGCCGACCGGCTTCTGCATATGGGATGCGAATACGTGCTTATCACCGGCACGCATGAGAATACTTTCCAGGTGATCAACAAGCTGTATGGAAGCGGGGGCGAGATGCGATCTGATTCCTGGGATCGCCTAGCGGGCTCCTATCATGGATCGGGCTGTACGCTCGCCGCGGCCATTGCTGCCGCTCTTGCCAACGGCCTGCCCATGATCGAGGGCGTATACGAAGCCCAGGAATACACCTGGCAATCGCTGAAGGCGGGTTTTCGCCCCGGAATGGGGCAGTATTTGCCGGATCGGCTGTTTTGGGCTCGCGACGAGTCTGAAGCTGTCAACGGGGATGAGGCCAAATGACGCGCGGGACCATCGGGGGCTTGTATGCGGTTACGCCGGATATGGCAGATACGATGGCGCTTCTGCGCATGACCCGGCAGGCGCTGGAAGGCGGCGCGCGACTGGTCCAATACCGCAACAAGGCCGCTGACCCTGCGCTGCGCATCCAGCAGGCCGCGCTTCTGGCGGATCTGTGCCGTGATGCAGTCACACCATTCATTATCAACGATGATCCTCGCCTGGCCGCTGCGCTTGGTGCCGATGGAGTGCATCTGGGAAGGCAGGATGTCTCCATATCCGATGCCCGGCAGCAGCTGGGAGAAGGGAAAATAATCGGGGTGTCCTGCTACAACGAACTGGAACAGGCGCTTGAGGCCGAGCGGCAAGGCGCAGACTATATCGCATTCGGCGCTTTTTTTGTTTCCGGCACGAAGCCCCATGCGGCAAGGGCGAACCTCGATCTGCTGCAGCGCGCCAGACGAAGGCTGCGTATCCCTATTGTCGCTATTGGTGGCATCACTTTGGCCAATGCCGCCGAGCTGATACGGCATGGCGCCGATGCGCTGGCCGTGGTCAACGGCCTGTTTGCTGCGCAGAGCGTTCAATATGCCGCCGAACAGATTTCCCGATTATTTCCGGGGAAGCCCCATACCCTACATCATGAGTTCTCAAATGATCTCGCGTAACCAGCAACTATTCGAGCTTTCGCAGAAATATATTCCCGGCGGAGTAAATTCCCCTGTTCGCGCTTTCAAATCAGTTGGCGGTACGCCTGTTTTTTTTCGTCGCGGACAAGGGGCTTACGTATGGGATGCAGACAATAGAACATATATCGACTATGTTGGCTCTTGGGGTCCTCTCATCCTGGGTCATGCCCACCCTGAGGTGATCGCCGCCGTACTGGCGGCGGCTCATAACGGCCTGACCTTCGGCGCGCCCACGGAGGCGGAGCTGGAGATGGCAAAGTTGCTGTGCGGGCTGCTGCCGTCGATCGAGCAGGTGAGACTGGTCAGCTCGGGAACGGAAGCGACGATGAGCGCCATCCGGGTGGCAAGGGGCTACACCGGGAGAAATCGCATCATCAAATTCGAAGGTTGCTATCATGGGCATGACGACGCCCTGCTGGTCAAGGCTGGATCTGGCGCGCTGACTTTTGGTCACCCCAGTTCTGCTGGCGTCCCTGATGGAACCACCTCAGCCACTCTGGTCCTGGATTACAATAACCTTGATAGCTTGGAGCAGGCCTTCAGCCGTTTTGGGCAGGAAATCGCAGCGGTGATCGTTGAACCGGTGGCGGGCAACATGAATCTGATAACGCCAAAGCTTGGTTTCCTGTCGACATTGCGCAACCTGTGTACCCGGCACGGCACCATGCTGATTTTCGATGAAGTGATGTCAGGCTTTCGGGTAGGGCTGGAGTGTGCGCAGGGGCTTTATGGCATCAAGCCCGATCTGACCACCCTGGGCAAGGTAATCGGAGGCGGAATGCCAATGGCGGCATTTGGCGGCAGGCGGGATATCATGCAATGCCTGGCCCCGATCGGGCCTGTGTATCAGGCCGGTACGCTGTCTGGCAATCCCGTTGCGGTGGCGGCGGGACTTGCGACATTAAGACTGGTGCAAGCTCCAGGGTTTTACGAAAAACTTGCTGCCAGCACAAGGAGACTCATGGAAGGGCTTACCAAAACTGCGGAAAAACATGGCATCGTTTTTTGTGCGCAGCAGGTGGGAGGCATGTTCGGCCTTTATTTCCGGGAACATCTGCCGACAAGCTATGCTGAAGTAATGGACTGCAACAGGGATGCCTTCAACCGGTTTTTTCATGCAATGCTCCAGGAAGGCGTCTACTTCGCTCCTTCAGCATTTGAGGCGGGCTTTGTTTCGGCAGCGCACGGAGATGACGAAATCGGCAAAACGCTGGCTGCGGCAGAACGCGTATTTGGAAGCTGGAAATAGGAATACCGCAAAAAGAAGCGTAGCGCTTCCTTAGCGGATACCCGGAATGCGCGCAGCGCTTCAGCGCAGACCGGATATGAACTGCGATACAGCCTGTATTTCCCTCTCGCTCATCCGGGAGGCGATCATATGCATCACATTATTCGGGTCCCTGGTACGCTCTTCGGTTCTGAACGCCCGTAGCTGCGCGACAAGGTAGTCCGAATGTTGTCCGGCAATTCGAGGATAATTGGGAGGAATGCCTACTCCATTGGGGGAATGGCAGCTCGCGCAAGCGGGCACGCCTTTCTCGAGATTGCCGCCGCGATATATTTTCTCACCCTGTTCCGCCAGAGTTTTATCGCTGGCCTCTCCGGGCTTGGGCGTCTGCCTGGAATAATAGGCGGCCAGATTCTTCATGTCCTCCGGGGAAAGCGGCGCCACCATTGCCGACATTATCGCGTTTTCGCGTTCTGCGGGCTTGCCTTCCTTCGGCTTGAAATCATTCAGCTGCTTGGTGATATACTCGGCATGCTGACCGGCCAGGCTGGGATTGGCAGGAATGGAACTGTTACCGTCCGCATTGTGGCACGCTGCGCACACCTGAGTTGCGATTTGCTGGCCTTTCGCCGCATCTCCTTTCGTTTTTCCGGATTCAGGAGCGGTTTCCGCCAAAAGCTGGCTGGATAACGCCAGCGCGGCGACGATTGCAATGTTCGAGACGAACTTTATGCCCTGCATTCCTGACTCCCGCAAAATGAATATGCCATACTGTTAACGTGGTATTTTAACAACGAAAGGGCAAGTTAACAATAATAAAGCGTCAACATATGAGAACAGTATTCTTTCTGTTGTTGTTCATCAATATTGCTTTCGCAGTTTATATTCAGTCGGAGCCGGCCTCAGGCGATCATGCCCCGTCTCGTGGCCATGCCCAACCTTCAAGCGAGGAGGACCAAACGGAAAGGTCCAAGCCATCCAGGGAACCGGTCGCCTGTCTTGAATGGGGAATTTTTCTCGATGCCGACATGGAACCGGTTGAGGCGGAGATTGCCCAGGTACAACTCGATGCCAGGCTGGATCGCGAGCAACGGGGCAAGACCCCCGTCTTCTGGATACACATACCGCCGCTAAAAAATGCCTTTCTCGCGGAAAAGAAGATGGGCGAACTTGGAAGGCTCGGGATAGGCGGCTATTCGCGCGTCCAGAACGACGATAAATGGAATAACGCGATCTCGCTGGGATTTTTTCATAGGGTCGAGGATGCCCAAAGCGCATTGACGGCATTGAGAACAAAGGGAGTCAGATCAGCGGTTATCGGTGCGCGCAATCTTGACCAGGTAGCGTTTGTGCTGCGCAGCCCCTCGGGGGAAGATACCGCAAAGCTGAGAATCCTCGAAAAGAAATTTCCGGGCAGCGAGCTGAAAAGCAGCAAATGCGCACCGTGAATTCAATCAACGATGAATTTGCAGGATGAGTGGAACGGAGCGCAGCCCATCGAAATTATGGAACCGATGGGATCAATGATGAGGCAGGATGGATATTCTCATGAAAGTTCTGATGTTGCTTGTGCCTCCATACGCTACAAAAGCCGAATTCCATTCCGCTGCGCGGATATTGAAACGGGCCCACACAGCCTCCATCTTACGTTTATCATGATCCGTGAATTGAACCTGAATCCGGCGGATGACCGCCCATTTCCAGTTTAGAGCCATGATCCACAAAGACTTTACACGATATCCGACGTTCACCCATATGGTGGATTGGCTGCAAGGCGGGTTCAGGTTGAATTGATTATGCCGGTTAATCTCAAATCTCCTGAAGAAATAGAAAAAATGCGGGTAGCAGGCAAGCTCGCGTCGGAAGTGCTGGATTACATTGCGCCTTTCGTCAAACCGGGCGTGCGCACCGGTGAGCTTGACGCGCTATGCCACGACTACATGATCAATGTCCAGGACACGATTCCCGCCCCGCTCAACTATGCGCCGCCGGGATATTCGCCCTACCCCAAATCCATTTGCACCTCGGTCAACCATCAGGTATGCCATGGGGTTCCCGGCGAAAAAGTCCTGAAAAATGGCGATATCGTCAATATTGATGTGACTGTGATCAAGAATGGGTATCACGGCGACACCAGCCGAATGTACTACATAGGCGAACCGGGAGTCCAGGCGCGGCGCCTGTGCGAAATTACCTATGAGGCAATGTGGCGCGGAATCGAGGAAGTGAAGCCAGGCAGACAGCTAGGCGATATCGGCCATGCCATCCAGCGTTTTGCGGAAGACCATGGGTGCAGCGTGGTAAGGGAATTTTGCGGGCACGGGATAGGCAAAAAATTCCATGAGGACCCGCAGGTGCTTCACTATGGGCGGGCCGGCACCGGCCTGGAATTGAAAGCCGGGATGATCTTTACGATAGAACCGATGATCAATGCCGGCAAGGCCCCGATACGCCAGATGGCGGACGGATGGACTATCGTGACCAAGGATCACAGCCTCTCGGCGCAATGGGAACATACTGTCCTGGTTACCGGGAGCGGATACGAGGTGTTGACCTTATCCGCCGGCTCGCCGCCAAAGCCTGCATTCAGGGCTTGATATTGAGAGGATTGCTGCGAGCTATGCTGCGCGAGTCCTGACGTTCATGATCATCTCCCTTCTTTCCGGCAACGCGCTTCGAGAGACTTGTCCAGAACGGTCTTAAATATCGAAGCGATCAAAAACACGCTGCATGAAGCGCGCGAACTGCTGCGCCAGCGTTATCAGGAAACCGGGAATGGCGCTGCCCTGCTTCGAAGCCATTGCCGGCTGGTGGACAGCATCCTCCGCCAAGCCTGGCGCGAAATGGACATGCATCATTCCCTTGCCTTGCTGGCAGTTGGCGGTTATGGCCGGAAGCAGCTTTTTCCTTATTCGGATATCGATCTGCTCGTTCTGCTTCCCCCACCTGAACAGGGCAGGGGGAAACCCGACGATGGCATTGCCTGCGGGCTGGAACGGTGGGTGAGCTTGCTCTGGGACATCGGGCTGGAAGTCGGTCACAGCGCACGCAGCCTGAACCAATGCGCGGAAGAGGCAGCGAAGGATATCACGGTCCAGACCAGTTTGCTGGAAGCCCGTCAACTGGCTGGAAATAAAATACTATTCCAGGAATTTTCCCATAATCTCACAGCCGGGCTAGACCTGAGCGCATTCTTTGACGCCAAGCTGTTCGAGCAGGCGCAGCGCCACGAGCGGTACCACGATGCGACTTACAACCTGGAGCCCAATATAAAGGAAAGCCCCGGTGGTCTGCGCGATCTGCAAAACGTGCTCTGGGTCAGCCGTGCGGCGGGCCTGGGAAAATCCTGGCTCGAATTGGGGCGCTACGGGCTCGTCACACCCTCGGAAGTCCGCCTGGCAATGCGCCACCACGCCCTTTTGCGGGATCTTCGGATCCGCCTGCATTATCTCGCCGGAAGGCGGGAAGATCGCTTGCTGTTCGACTATCAGACTCCCCTTGCCGGGGAATTGCATATAGCGGCCAGAAAGCCGCGCCGCTCAGGCGAAGTGCTGATGCAGCGCTACTATCGTGCCGCCAAGTCCGTATCGCAGCTTAATGCCATCCTGATGCTCAGCTTGCGCGCCAGGATTTTTTCCGATACAGAAAACGCCCCCATCATCATCAATGAGCGGTACCAGAAACGGGACGAGTTGCTGGAGATTCGCGACGAGAAATTATTCGAGAAGGATACGAGCGCGATCCTGGAAAGCATCCTGTTGCTGCAACAGCACCCGGAGATAAAAGCGCATAGCGCAGAAACCTTGCGAGCACTGTGGCGAGCCGTGCCTCTCATCAACAAGGCATTCAGGCACAACCCTCGCAATCGGGAACTGTTCATGCAAATTCTGCGGCAGCCGCGCGGATTGACCCGGGCGCTGCGCCTGATGAATCGCTGTGGAATCCTGGGACGTTATATCCCCGCGTTTGGCCGCATAGTGGGGCAGATGCAACATGACCTGTTTCATGTCTATACGGTGGATGAGCATACCCTGATGGTAGTGAGAAACCTGCGCCGCTTCATGTCTGCGGAATATTCCCACGAATATCCCCTGTGCAGCCGGCTCATAAGCAAATTCAGCAGGCCAGAGGTGCTTTATCTTGCTGCCTTGTTTCATGATATCGCCAAGGGCCGCAATGGCGACCATTCGATCCTGGGCAGGAAAGATGCACGGAGTTTTTGCGAAAGCCACGGTTTGCCACTCGAAGATACCGAACTTGTCGTCTGGCTCGTGGAAAATCACTTGTCGATGTCGCTGACCGCGCAGAAAAAAGATTTATCCGACACCCGGGTTATCGCGGACTTTGCCAGCCGCATGGAAAATAAGCGGCGCCTGGTCGCGCTTTATCTCCTTACGGTGGCGGATATACGTGGCACCAGTCCCAAGGTCTGGAACGGATGGAAGGGCAAGCTGCTGGAAGATCTATTCCGCGCAACTCGCAGCTATCTGAGCGGCGAGTCGTTCCATTTCGACGAGGGCGCCGCGAGCCGCAGGGACAAAGCGCTCGAACTGCTAGGAATAGCGGGCGTCCCTTCCGAAGCATATGACCAATTCCTGTCAGCGCTCGATCCTGCCTATCTCTTCCTGCATGACCCGCAGGAAATTGCCTGGCATGCCGGCCATCTGTACCGGCGCATGAAGTCGCCCGTTCCAGTGGTGAAGGCACGACTTGCTCCAGCGGGTACCGGCATACAGGTATTAGTCTACACAGCGGACCAGAAGGATCTATTTGCCCGCATCTGCGGCTTTTTTGATCGAACCGGCTATAACATTGCGCAGGCTCAAATTCACACCAGCCGTCATGGCTATGCTCTCGACAGTTTCCTGATACTGGATCACGTCAATTCGGATGAAGCGCACCGCGAGGCGATCCGCCACATCGAGCATGACCTGGTACGGCAATTGATGCAGCAGGCTCCATTGCAGCCCCCTCTGCAAGGGCGTCTCAGCAGGCATCTCAAGCATTTCCCGATCAAGCCCGAAATCGATATCGAACGGGATGAAAGGGGCGCCTATCATATTCTCTCCGTCGTCGCCGGCGATCAACCGGGCCTGCTGTCGCGCATCGCGCAGGTGCTGGCGGAATTCGCCATAAGCGTGCACAGTGCCCGGATCAATACCCTGGGGGAGCGTGCCGAAGATACGTTTCTTATTGCGGGAAACGCACTGAATGACACGAGAAGCCTGGTTCACCTCGAAACAAGGCTTCTGAAAGCGTTGCAACTCAGTGAAAAGCTATCAGGAAACCTCTGAACGAGCCCTCGCAGGGTGTGTTGCCGGCCGAATCGGAACCGGATCCGTTGCCGGGATGTCAAAACGCGAGCGCAGCAGGCGTGCAGCATCGACCATTCGCTCCAGCGCAGTGACAACTTCCGGCCAGCGGCGTGTTTTCAAGCCGCAATCCGGATTGACCCAAAGTTGCTGCGGACTGATGACCTGGCAGGCTTTTTCCAGCAGTTCCACCATTTCTCCGGTTTGGGGAATTCGTGGCGAGTGGATATCGTATACGCCGGGGCCGATTTCATTGGGATACTTGAATTCACCGAATCCGTCGAGCAATTCCATCCTTGAACGCGATGTTTCGATGGTAATCACATCCGCGTCCATATTCGCGATAGCTGGAAGGATATCGTTGAATTCGGAATAGCACATGTGGGTATGTATTTGAGTGTCATCTTCCACGCCTGAACTGGATAGGCAAAACGCCTCTACTGCCCAACGCAGATATTCGGCCCAGTCACGTTTTTTCAACGGCAATCCTTCCCGGAATGCAGGCTCGTCGATCTGTATGATTCCTATGCCGGCGGCTTCCAAGTCGGCCACTTCGTCGCGGATAGCCAATGCCAGCTGCAATGCCGTGACGGGGCGCGGTTGATCGTCACGCACGAATGACCACATCAGCATGGTTATCGGCCCTGTCAGCATGCCTTTGACCGGCTTTGCCGTCTGGCTTTGCGCATATCTGATCCAGTCTATCGTCATCGGCTCGGGCCGGTGGATATCCCCATAGAGTACTGGAGGCTTGACACAGCGGGAACCGTAGCTCTGGACCCATCCGTTTTCGGTAAAAGCATATCCGGACAGTTGCTCGCCGAAATACTCCACCATATCATTGCGTTCGGCTTCACCATGGACAAGCACATCCAGGCCGATCTCTTCCTGCTTTTTGATCACCGTCCCGATCTCATTTCGCATCGCTTCGAGATACTGCAAATTTCCCATTTCGCCTTTTTTGTATGCGGCACGCGCATGGCGTATCTCCGGTGTCTGCGGAAATGATCCGATAGTAGTCGTAGGAAGCATGGGCAATAGAAAACGTTGTCGCTGCAGCGCTTGCCGGACGGAAAACGGGCTCTTTCGCGCTTTATCGCGCTGAGTCAGGCGTAGCAGGCGCTCCTGCACGATGGGATTATGTATGCGGCTCGATGCCAGGCGTTCCTGGCGCGCCTCGGAGGAAGCAGCCAATTCCGCGCTGATCGCGCTTTCTCCTTTTTTCAGCCCCTCCCCAAGAATGGCAATCTCCTTCAATTTTTGCACCGAGAATGCCAGCCAGGACCTGATTTCGCTATCCAGACGGGTCTCGAGCGCAAGATCCACGGGGCAGTGGAGCAGCGAGCAACTGGGAGCAATCCATAATTGCTCCCGCAATATCGGATGCACTTGCGACAAGCATTCCCATGCTTTCGCCAGATCGGCGCGCCACACATTGCGCCCGTCTATGATGCCGAGCGAAAGTACTTTATCCTTGGGGTAATCTTCCAGAAAGACACGAAGCTGATCGGGCGCACGGCACAGGTCGATATGCACGCCATCCACCGGAAGACGCTTCAAACGCTGCGCATGATTGCCTATCGCTTCGAAATAAGTGGCGAGCAACAGCTTCGTGCCGGAGTTGCCCAGAACGGCATAAGCCTGATCCAGGCCGTGCAGCCACTCGTCATCCAGTTCGAGCACCAGAGAGGGCTCGTCCATTTGTACCCACTCCACGCCCAGGGACCGGAGCCGGGCCAGAATTTCGCCATAAACCGGAAGGAGACGAGGCAATAATTTAAGACGGTTGAAGCCGGATTCGGTCTCCTTGCCAAGGTGCAAGTAAGTGAGCGGCCCGACCAGCACCACCTTTGGCGAAATGCCGAGGGCCCTGGCTTCTTCCACTTCCTTGAAAAGCTGGGTGGAAGCAATACGAAAGCAGGTCTGGGCATCGAATTCCGGGACGATATAATGATAATTGGTGTCGAACCACTTGGTCATTTCCATCGCGGGCTGGCTTGCGGTGCCGCGGGCCATGGCGAAATACAGGTCCAGCCCTGCTTCGCCGCTGCCTGGATTAAATCGCGCGGGCGCGGCGCCAAGCAGAGTGGTCATGTTCAGCATATGGTCATAAAAAGCGAAATCGCCCGCTGGAATCAGATCGATACCGATTTCCCGCTGCAGGAGCCAGTGCTGCTTTCTGAGGTCCGCTGCGGAGGCCTGCAGCCGGCCGATATCGATATCGCCGTTCCAATAGGCTTCAAGCGACCGCTTCAATTCCCTTTGCGCCCCGATGCGGGGAAAACCCAAGTTATGTGTCAATGCCATTTCCCGACTCCTTGATCGCTCATCGCGAACAGTTGCATGAAATAGCCATTGTGTGGCAGACTAAATTATGAATCAAATGAAATGTTATACAAAATCCATGAATATGGTTCATAATTATGCTTGAACTGCGACATCTGCGCACCCTGGCGGCATTGCATGAAACAGGCAGTGTATCGCGCGCGGCCAAGCGGGTGCACCTTACGCAGTCCGCCCTGTCGCACCAGATCAAGGCGCTCCAGACCCATTATCGCCTCCCCATGGTGCAGCGGCGCGGCCAGTCGGTTGAGCTTACCGATGCAGGGAAACACCTTGTCGCCCTTGCGGAGACAGTGCTGGAAGCGATTCAGGCGACTGAACGCGGCCTTGCAAAAATATCTGAACAGGCATCGGGCAGCTTGCGCATCGCACTGGAATGCCATACCTGCTTCGACTGGCTGATGCCATTGATGGATGCATTCAGGCAGCACTGGCCGGATGTGGAACTGGACCTGGTGTCGGGATTCCATAGCGACCCCATCCGGTTACTGGAAGAGGGCCTGGCGGATGTGGTGATCGGTTCCGAAAATAAGCGGAGGCGCGATATTGCCCACCATCCCCTGTTTTGTTTTGAAATTCTTGCGGTGCTGCCGCCGGATCATGCATTGCGCAGAAAACGGATACTTCAAGCGCCGGATTTCTCCGGCATGACGCTTATTACCTACCCGGTACCTGAAGACCGAATCGATCTGATCCATCATGTGCTAAAGCCAGCCGGAATTCATCCTGAGCGGCGCACCGCGGAGCTGACCGTAGCCATTCTGCAACTGGTAGCCAGCCGGCGTGGAATCGCGGCGCTTCCCAGCTGGGGCCTGAAAAATTACGTGGAACATGAGTATGTGATAGCGCGCCGTATCGGTTCGAGCGGCTTATGGAGCAACCTGTATGCTTCGACGCTGAAGGAAACGGCAGCACGGCCTTATCTTCGCGATTTTCTTGCAACCGCGAAAAATACCTGTTTTGCCACGCTGGAGGGAATCGTCCCCCTGGAGTAAAAAAGCTCGTGAACCTGAGGAACACGAGCTTTTGTCAAACAAGAAGCAATGGAGAGCAAATCATTGTCTGCCTGCTCTCCAATCAATGATTTCAGTGTATGGTTGCTGCCGCTTCGTCCTCGCAAGCAAGATCCGAGCAGTAGTTCTCATAAATTCCGTCCAGGAAACCCCATAGCGCGTCACATGCCCGGGTGGTTGCCGCCAATACTTCTGCCTGTTTTTCGGCGGTATCCGCAAAACGCTCGATCAATGTCCACTCGGCTTGCGAGTGGTATATATCCGCCTCCTGGTGCACCGTAAAAAACTCATAACTGCCCGGGTTGTTCATGCCATAGAACCTGGCCAGTCCGTCAATTTTTACCGCTGCTATTGAAGGAACCTGCGATTCGAACGCGTGCAATGCGGCCAGTCCCGCGTAAAACGGCTGATTCAGGCAGATATCCCGGAACGTGGAAACGAGGTTGGCCGTGTCCGGCAAGGCTTTCGCATTCGCCAGATCCTTGTCGCTCGAACCCAGCGCAAGCGCAAAGGTTTTCCACAGAGCGGGGTGATTCTTTTCGCCATGCTCTTCGCTGATAAGATTTTTCAGCACTTCCTGGCGCACGCTGATATCCCCGCTATTGGTTTCGGTGTGAAGGTGTGGTGTATTGAAATGCACTGCACTCAAGTAAGTCGGTTCGGCCAGGACATTATGGAAATACTGTTCGGCGTAGTGGCGCAACTGCTCCTTGGACAGTTTCCCTTCTGTCCAGGCTATATAGAATGGATGCTTGAGCAGATGCCTGGCGGAAATAATCGAATTGACCTTTTGCTTCAGAGATACATTGGTTGTCATGGTTTTCCTCTTGAACAGAGATAAGTAATCGGTAAGCGGTGGGCATATCATCGCGAAATAATATCGTTAAGTCAAATATTGGTTAGGCATCCGCTTCCTGGCCGTGATAGGCTGCGCAAGCCTTTCCCCATCACTCGTCATATTGCCGGGGATGATGTTTACCAGAGCTTACCCCCCTCACAGAAAATTCATGGATGAACAATCAAGTCTGCTGGCCTTGTTCACGAGCAGTTTCCTGGCTGCGACATTGCTGCCCGGCGGCTCCGAAGCCGTGCTGTTCGGCGTTCTTACAACCCACCCTCAGCTTTACTGGCCTGCCCTGTGCATTGCATCGCTGGGCAATACCCTGGGGGGTATGAGTTCATATGCTATCGGACGCTTTCTGCCTGATGAGAAAGCGCTCCTGAGAAAATCGGCAGGCAATAAACGGGGACTGGAATGGGTGCGCAAGCATGGCAGCCCTGTTCTCCTGCTTGCGTGGGTACCGCTGATCGGGGATCTCATATGCGTCGCCGCCGGCTGGCTTCGGGTCAACTGGATATCGACCATGCTGTTCATGGCTGCGGGAAAATTCTTTCGTTACTGGGCAATCGCCGCAGCAGCCACGACATGAGCGATTCCCTTTCCACCCAAGACTGTCCATCGATCAAGTGGAATACCCGACAAAAAGCCGGCAGAGCCGGCGTGTCGGTGCTCCTCCGCTGCGAATACCTCAGATCAGCCGCTCAACCTCATTTCTGAAGCAGTTTCTGCAATTCGCCACTTTGATACATCTCGGTTACGATATCCGAGCCGCCGACGAATTCGCCATTGATATAAAGCTGAGGGATGGTCGGCCAGTTCGAATAGTCCTTGATGCCCTGCCGGAATTCAGGCTCCGCAAGCACATCCACCGCGAAGATATCGCTTACGCCGCACGCATTGAGCACCTTTACCGCGTGAGCGGAAAAACCGCATTGAGGCGCCTCGGGAGTTCCCTTCATGTAAAGCACCACCGGATGAGCGCTGAGCTGCTGCTTGATGGTTTCCTGTGTAGTCATGCCAATTTCTCCTTCAAATAAGTAAAACCTACCAGCAAATCAGCATAGGGCAAAGCTATTACATTTTCAAGAGGTTTGATCAGCACCTGTCGGAATGCCCGCGATTCCCGGCCTATTGCCGCACGATGGAACCTGGACAAAACCCGCCGCTGACCCGCATGATTCCCGCAAGATCAGGGCAGGTGAAAACGGCGTCATAATCTGCGATATCCAGCAATTCGCGGCATATTTCCGCTTGATCATATCCATGCTCGACCAGCAAGGATCCACTTTCCGCGAGATGAGCCGGTGCAGCAGCGATGATTTGGCGTAGACAGTCAAGTCCGTCTTCGCCTCCCGACAGCGCTATGGGAGGCTCAAAACGCAAATCTCCCTGGCTCAGATGAGGATCAGCACGAGCCACGTAAGGCGGATTTGCCACGATCAGATCAAAAATCTCTCCCGCCACTCCTCCGAACCAGTCGCCTTCGACTATGGATAGATTATCCACATCATGTTGCCGCATGTTCGCCCTTGCGATAGCCGCAGCACCAGGAGAAATATCCACTGCGGTAACGAGAGCCAGCGGACGGCATTTGGCTATCGCGATGGCGATGGCCCCGCTGCCGGTACCCAGATCAAGAATCCGGACTGTCCGATTTGAGGGAATACGCTCCAACGCCAGATCTACCAGCAATTCCGTTTCAGGGCGGGGAATGAGAACCGAGGGGGATACCACAAAATCCATGCCGTAAAACTCGCGCTTGCCTGTGATGTAGGCTATCGGTTCGCCAGCCACTCTTCGTTCGATGAGCTGCCGAAACTTCTGCGCTTGCTCCGCCGTCAATACCTGATCCGAATGGACGATAAGATATGCATGGCTCGCGTCGAGCACTTGCTGCATCAGCATCCGGGCATCCACGTCCCCGATGTGTTGATCCGCCTGGCATAACGCTTCCCGCACTGTAATTCCGCGGATACCGGCGCCAACAGCCAGACGATCAGCCACGGTTCCCGCCAGCACGCGCGCTTGCCAGCAACGTGGAAAAAAATGCAGGAAGGGATAAAAAGGACGAGAAAAGAGAAGGTAAAAGGGAATGCCCTCGAAAGGGATATGGCGGCATGCTCCCGCTACTCGCCCATCGCCGCCAACTGCTCGGCCTGATGCTCGGACACAAGCGCGGAGCATAGCTCGTTCAAATCCCCATCCATGATCTGCTCCATCTTGTACAGCGTGAGGTTGATGCGGTGATCGGTTATCCGCCCTTGCGGAAAGTTATAGGTACGGATTCGCCCTGACCTGTCGCCAGTCCCAATGAGAGACTTGCGGGTAGCCGCCTGCTTGCTTTGCTGCTCCTGCGTTTGCCTGTCGCGTATTCGCGCCGCCAGAACGCTCATCGCCTGCGCCTTGTTTTTATGCTGGGAGCGTCCATCCTGGCATTCGACCACGATTCCCGTAGGCAGATGGGTTATGCGCACGGCGGAATCGGTCTTGTTGATATGCTGGCCACCGGCCCCTGATGCGCGAAAGGTATCGACGCGCAATTCCGCTGGATTCAGCACCACATCCATGATCTCGTCCGCTTCAGGCATTACCGCAACGGTGCAGGCGGAAGTATGAATGCGCCCCTGGGTCTCCGTTACCGGCACGCGCTGCACCCGGTGCCCGCCCGACTCGAATTTAAGCTTGGAATAAGCTCCGTTACCGATAATTTTGGCGATAATCTCCTTGTAGCCGCCAGCTTCGGAAGGACTCTGCGAGATTATTTCGACCTGCCAGCGCTGGCGTTCGGCAAAACGCGCATACATGCGAAACAAGTCAGCCGCGAACAGCGCCGATTCATCTCCGCCCGTTCCGGCACGGATTTCCAGAAAAATATTGCGCTCGTCGCTTGGATCCCTGGGCAACAATTGCTTCTGCAGTTCGGCGCCGAGGTGAGTGATCTTTTCCTTTGCATCCCTTATTTCGGCATCGGCGAACTCGCGCATTTCAGCATCGGCACACATTTCCTGCGCGGTATGTATATCGCGCTCGCTTTGCAGATACGCCTCATAAAGCTCGACCACCGGCGCAATCTCGGCACGCTCACGCGTCAGCTTGCGATAGCTGTCGAGGTTCGCCGTAGCACTCTCACTGCTCAGCATACGATTCAATTCTTCCAGGCGCACGCTTAGTTGCGTGAGCTTTGCGGCAATACTCTTGTTCATTCCGGACGGTGGAGGTGGTACAGTCGGTTGATCAGCTCAACCAGGTCATCGCGCTCGTCTGCTACGGCGTGATTAAGGGCGTAGGAAGGCAGATGCAGAAACTTGTTGGTAAGGCCATTGCTCAGCGATTCGATGATCTTTTGCGGATCCTCCCCCCTTGCCAGGAGTTTTTTCGCACGCTCGGTTTCATGACGCCGATAGCGCTCGGCCTGGTCGCGCAGCGCGCGAATCGTGGGAACCACTTCACGCGATTCCAGCCAGTGCATGAAATTGATTACATTCGAATCGATGATCGCCTCTGCCTGTGCCACCGCCCCCTGGCGTGAATCAAGCCCTTCCCGGACGATTTCGGCGAGATCGTCGACGGAATAAAGAAATACGTCATCCAGTTCCGCCACTTCGGCCTCGACATCTCGAGGAACGGCCAGATCCACCATGAAAATGGGACGATGCTTCCGCGTCTTGATGGCGCGTTCAACCATGCCTTTTCCGAGTATAGGCAGTGTGCTCGCGGTACATGTGACCACGATGTCATTAAGCGCCAGCTGCTCGGGTAGTTCGTTCAGGCTGATCGCCTGGGCATTGAAGCGATGGGCCAGAGCCTGCGCGCGTTCGCTGGTGCGATTGGCAACCGTGATGCGCTTTGGATGCCGCGCAGCGAAATGGCTGGCGCATAGCTCGATCATTTCGCCTGCACCGATAAACAGGACACGCTGATCGCCCAGATCGCCGAAGATGCGCTCCGCCAGCCTTGTGGCGGCTGCCGCCATCGAAACCGAGTTGGCGCCAATCTCGGTGGAACTGCGAACTTCCTTTGCCACAAAGAATGTACGCTGGAACAGCTTGTGCAACAGCATCCCCAATGTGCCGGCATGCTCGGCCGACTTCACCGCATTCTTCAGCTGGCCAAGTATCTGCGGCTCCCCCAGCACCATGGAATCCAGTCCGCTGGCTACCCGGAAAGCATGTTTTACCGCTCTCTCCCGGGGCAATTTATAGAGATAGGGGTCCAGCTCCCGCTCCTGCAACTGGTGGAAATTTGCCAACCAATGGGTTGCTTCATCCGGCTTCTCGGTACTGCAATAAACTTCGGTGCGGTTACATGTTGAAACGATCGCCGCCTCTTTCACCGGATGGTGACGCACGAGGTCATGCAATGCATGCTCCATCGCATCTTCTGGAAACGATACCTGCTCCCGCACATCCAGCGGCGCGGTTTGATGGTTGATGCCAAAAGCAAATAGCTGCATGGAGGACAAATTGGCCACCAGGAAGAATTCGAAAATTCGCTGATTATAGTATTACAAGCGTTTGAATACCATAATCTTAGACGGGTTTACGCATGAAGGAGTTTCGGCTGCATTCAAAAACATGCCGGGTGTCTATGCGGGGATGGGCGGAACCGGCCAAGCAAGCCAGACTGGCTGGCTGGAGTCGCGGTTGTTTCATGCCATGAATGAAAGCACGTCTTACTTCCGTTGCCTATGCCGAGGATCCAAGGTAACTCATGTGTTCATTCCTGGCGGATGAAGCTCTTCCACCACGAGCTTTCGATGCAGGTCATCGAGGAAGCCTCGCTGCCCGGAAAGGATGCGGTGCTGTGCTTCCGCCATATCGAACCATTCGGCGCGATCCACCTCGGGGAATTCCCGGATTGCTCCCGAGCCCCTGGGCCATTCCATGCTGAATGTATTTGAAACCAGACTCGAAGGGTCCCAGTCGCCTTCGGCAGCCCATGCGAGGATATGTTTTCCACTTGGCTGCTTTCTCTGTCCCAGGGGCAGGAATGGTCCGGCAGGCCTATGGCCTGTCTCCTCAAAGAATTCACGCAATGCGGCGCACAATGGGTCTTCTCCTTCCTGATATTCGCCCTTTGCCAGCGACCAGACCCCCAGGTTTTTTCTTGCCCAGAACGGCCCGCCAGGATGGACAAGCAATACCTCCAGTTTGCTGCCTGGTCTTCGATACAGCAAGATACCTGCGCTTGTTTTGGGCATGGTGATTTCGAATGCGAAACAAGTTTAAACAGGGCCTATATTACCTTTCTGCATGGTTGACATACACCGCAGTTATACAGAATGATTGGCGATAAAGGCGCATAAAAGACGGGAGCCAGGATAGCGTGTCACGGGATTCGATCGCCAGTGAGCAAACCGCTCCTCATTTTAAACGGAAAAGAAGGGAAGATTTTTGAGGATCAGTGTTTTTACCAATTTTGGGCTTATCGCCATCATGCTGGGGCTCAGCCTGTTGATACTGCTTTCTTCCCAGGTATTGGGAACGCTGGACGATATCACCCGGGCTGAGCGGCAGAAACACCGGTCCCTGCAGCTTGCCAATGAGCTGTTCCTCAGTTCGGAAGATCTCACCAAGGCCGCACGCAGCTATGTCATTACCGGCGATCCTGTCTATGAGCGTTTCTTTTTCGAGATCCTCGACATCCGTAACGGAAAGCGCCCGCGAGACAAGGATCATTCCATCAGTTACTGGGACTTGAACAGGGACCCAAGCCCAAAGGCCACGGGAAACACAGTCTCCCTGATCGAATTGATGCGAGGCGAAGGTTTTAGCGAACGTGAGCTCGCCCTGCTGCAGCAATCCCAGAGAAACTCGGACAATCTCGTAAATCTGGAAAAGCAGGCCTTCGCCGCAACCAAAGGATTGTGCAAGGACACGTCCGGAAATTTCACCGTGCCCTGCGCACCCGATCGGAAAGCGGCCATCGATTTGCTGTTCGGCCAGCACTACACGGCTGAGAAAGGCAAGATCATGGCGCCCATCCAGCAATTCATGCTGGAACTGGATCATCGCACTCAAACCACCTTGAGCAACCTGCAACTCAAATTTCAGCAACAAATCCTGCTGATACTGGCAGCGCTTTGTACTTCGCTAGTGATCGTCGCGATCGCCACATTCTATATGCGCCGCAAAATCCTGCGCCCGCTGGCGGATCTCAGCCGTCAGGCGAGCAGCATTGCCCATGGCAGCTATTCTTCCCGTTGCGATATTTCCACCCATAACGAAATCGCCGAGCTGGGTGCGGGCTTCAACAGGATGGCTGAAGCCATCGAGCACGAAATCAACAAACTCCGGCAGGTTGAGGAATCGTTACGCGAAAGATTGAAGGAAATCAATTGCTTCTACGCCATTCGCCGCGGGATGGAATCCGGTTCGCTGGAAGAAGTTTGCAAAGTCATTTTTGCGGAACTCATTACCGCCATGCAGTTCCCGCACATTACTGCAATCAAGATCGAGTTGGACGGCAAGCAGTTTTTTTCGGAGAAGTACGAAAAGGATCATGCCCGTGAATTGCGGAAACAGGTCAGGGTCTGCGGCGAACCTTGCGGCTGGATCGTTGTTTTCTACAGTGACGATCAGCCGTTCCTGTTGCCGGAGGAACAAAATCTGATCGATGTCATCGGAGATGACTTGGGGAAGTGGCTGGAGCACAAGCAGGCGGAGGCGCAAATTGTTGTGGAGCGGGAGCTTCGGGCGCGGGATGCGGCCATAAGGGAATTTGCGGCACATGTGGACCGGATGCGGGAGGAAGATCGTAAATATATGGCACGGGAAATTCATGATGAACTAGGCCAGCTTCTGGCAGCATTACGCCTGGAAATATCGTTGCTGAAGAGTGGGGGAGATAATAGAAGCGAAAGAGTCGAAATTATCCGACGCAATGTGTCGGCACTCGTGGACATGGCGGGACAAAGCGTGCGCAATATCGCAGAGCATTTGCGTCCGGCGACGCTGGAGCTGGGGATCATACCGGCGATAAAAAAACTGGCCGATGAATTCAGAAAACATGGCAGCGCCACCTGCTTGTTGCAACTGGCGGAAGAACCGATCGACCTGGATGAAGACCAGACAGTAACGATATTCCGGATCGTACAGGAATCCCTGACCAACGTTACCCGGCATGCGGAAGCAAGCCGGGTGGAAATCGTTCTTTCACAGAACTCCGGCGGACTTCTGGTGGAGGTACGCGACAACGGCAAAGGATTCGATCCCGCGTGCGCTGCGATGCAAAAGTCATTTGGCCTCCTTGGGATGCGCGAGCGGGCGAGCATGCTCGGCGGCAGCATCGATATCGCCAGCGTGCCGCCGCGGGGCACCGTGGTCAGCCTGCGCATACCGGTGCAACGAACGGGATCATCCTAAAAAACCCACGCGCTTGGTCTTCCAATCCGGAAAATATAGAATCAGGATTCAGCTTTGGGTATTTCGATATACTGATACGCGTTTTCTTTGCCAATCCAGTTCATTCTCGCGCGGCGTATCTTCTCGAACAGGCCCTCGAATATCGATCAATACGATGGGGTTGCCATGATAATCAAGGTTTTTCTCGCTGATGACCATAGACTGTTCAGGGATGGATTGAAGAGGATACTCGCGGACACTGCCGATATCGTGGTCGTGGGCGAAGCGACCGACGGTCTGGACGCTCTGGAAAAAATGCGCAACGGCGGCTGGGACGTGGCAGTCCTGGACGTCAATATGCCGGGGTTGAATGGACTCGAAGTATTGAAGCAGATAATGACTGATGGCGCAAAGCACCGTGTGCTGATGCTGAGCACATACCAGGAAGACGAGTATGCCATCAGGACGATACGGGCAGGCGCATCCGCCTATCTTACCAAGAACAGCCCGACCGATCTGCTGATATCGGTAATCCGGCGCCTCGCAAACGGCAGAAAATACATAGACTCGAAGCTGGCGGAAAAACTGCAATTCAACTTTGGCTCGGCGTCAGAAAGGCCATTGCATTCGATACTTTCGGATAGGGAACTGGATGTGCTCAAACTCATCGTCGCGGGAGTATCCCTGACAGAGATCTCACAGAAAATGATGTTAAGTGGAAAAACGGTAAGTACTTATCGCGCCCGCATTCTCGAAAAGATGGATATGCAGAATAATGCGCAACTGGTGCGCTATGCGGCCGAAAACAAATTGCTGGAATAGCCTGGTTTTTGCAGGTTGCAGTGAACCGTACCGGAACCGTTCCTCCGGGGTTGTTGATCCCGGAGGCGGCATCGATGTGTTGAATCTCCGCCCGCTACGCTTCGGAACCCGACCAATACTTGGACTTCCCCGCGGCGAACAGGAACATCCACATCACGAGCACGAAGGGAAACGTGAGCGTGGGCAGGCCCAGCGGTGTCAGAAAACTGGCAAGACCCGCTTGACAAACCACGGTCAGGATACCAGCCAGAAGCGCCAGCATGGCGCTTCTGGCTGTAGGTTTGAGAAATACCCAACCTACCGCCATCATTGTAAGAACGGGATTGAAGGAATACAGGCCCATTTCGATAGCGCTCGAACTGGCTCCAAACAATAAGGGAACAATGATGCCTACGAGGGTGCCGCATGCGGCCATGATGGCTCCGCGCAGGGAAACTATCGCGATGCCAATCAAAAATAGTATGCCAACGATAACGCTGTCCGCAAACATGACTTCGGCAACGCCTTTTGTCAGGGCCGTGAACCACATGTCGGCCGGCAGCGTGCCTGCATCCGTTATGGCTGACGGAATATTGGGTGACGGCAATACCGGTCCGCGCGAAAAGCTTTCGAAAGCATATACCGCGACGAGAAACATCCAGGATGTAAGAACAAAAGGTGAGGTGGAAGCGGGAACATTATAAGGATGAAGTATCCGCATCAACGCCGCCAGCACGACAGTCGAAAGTATCGATGCAAGCACAACATACAGCCACAGTTGCGGCGAGTGCTCCAGAAACAAAAAAAGGCAGGGCCCCACCAGCGTTCCATTGAATCCATATAACCCAGCGTCGATATCGTCTTCGGAGAATCCCATGAGATAGGCGGCAGTGGTACTGCTTATTACACCCACGGTTGCAGCTAATCCGGCTGTTACTCCTCCAATGAAAAGCGCGATCAGAAAAATGAAGCCAGTAACCGCATTGCAACAGAAGAATACCTGGCCGACTCCCCGGAGAATGACGCGTAGAGGGCGAGGAAGAGCGCTGTCGATTTTTAATGACCAGTCCATGATTGACTCCAATTTTTTTCTCTGACGTTTTTTATGGTGGTAGGCAGGTCATGCCTGAAACCCGCGAAACCCGAGGTGCCGGTCCGATATCGACCCGCCCTCTGTTTTGCCTGCAAATTGTCAATGCTGCGCAGCCTTTTGTGCCCTCACTTCGTCCAGCAGTCCTTTTTTAATGATGAAATCGACGATTTGATCGACACCTTCCCCAGTACGGAGATTGGTAAAAACAAACGGCCGATCGCCCCGCATTCTTTTCGCATCCCGGTCCATTACCTCCAGACTGGCGCCGACATGAGGCGCCAGATCGATCTTGTTGATGACGAGCAGGGCGGAGCGCGTAATGCCAGGGCCGCCTTTGCGGGGTATCTTTTCTCCGGCAGCAACATCTATGACGTATATGGTCAAATCGGAAAGCTCCGGACTGAAGGTCGATGCGAGGTTATCGCCGCCGGATTCGACCAGGATCAGATCGAGATCAGGAAAATCGGCAGTCATGCGGGCAATGGCTTCGAGATTGATCGATGCATCTTCCCTGATTGCGGTATGCGGGCAGCCGCCTGTTTCCACACCCATCAGGCGCTCCGGCGGCAATGCATGGGCGCGCAACAAAATCTCCATATCCTCCTTGGTATAGATATCATTGGTGATGACGGCCATTTCGTAGCGATCACGCATTTTCTTGCTCAGCGCTTCGCACAAAGCGGTTTTCCCCGATCCCACGGGGCCGCCTATTCCGACACGTAAAGGATTTGAAGTCTTTTTCATCTTTATATTCCAAATTGTTCTGTTGGGCGATCCCGTCAGGATCGGAAAATACGGCTGTACTGCACTTCGTGCTGCATGGATAGAACCGATAATCCCGGAGCCCAGTTGGACAACTCATCATCGCCAAGGCACTGCGCATGCCGCATCGTCTCTTCAATTACGGGGTGCAGTGAAAGCAGCAAACGCTGGCCGGAAACCTGGCCAAGCGGTACGGACTTCACGCATGCCAGCACCTGGTTCTCGATCATTGAAAACAGCATTCCCAGCAACGCGGCTTCGTGCGGAACGCCGAGAGCCTCGGCAGCGCAGGCAAAAGCGGTTGGCAGAGGTATCTCCGGCTGGCATTCCAGGATTTCAAGCAGTTCAGGATCGGCAATCCTGAGCTCCACTATCAGCTTACTGAGCGAATATCCCATCTGGATGGTTTCCGCCCGGAATTCAGCGGTATCCCGGGCAGCCACGAAACGCTCTGTCCAGAACGTGACCGTTTCCGCGTCGCGAGCAGCGAATCCCTCCAGCAGGCGCCATAGAATGGGAGCCTCGAAATCTCCAACTATTCCCAGCGACTCGATGATCCAGTCGCGCGCAGAGCTTTCGCCGGTAATCGTTTCCGCCTCGATAGCTGCTTCCAGTCCCTGGGAATAGGTGTACGCCCCGATCGGCAGCGATGGGCTCGCGAGTTGCAGCAGACGTAGCAGTGATGTATCGTGCATCGCGGTCATGTCCTGCTTCAGGAATGCTGGTCCGAGGGCCGATGGATTTTCTGGTACTTCGGGATCGGCGCCAGCGGACCATGGGCATGGCTATGGCTATGACTATCCCCATCATGGTGATGGTGGTGGACGCCGCCGCTATATGCACCCGCTTCCGGCTCGAACCGCGCACTTTCCTCCACCACGGTGGCGCCGAGGCCTTCCAGCATTTCCTTCAGCACGCTGTCCTGGTAAATGCGCAGAAAACCATCGCCTACCTCGGTCTGGGTATGGCGGTTGCCAAGATGAAACGCGCACCGAAGCAGGTTGTGCGGCGTATCGCAAACTACCCGGTATGTCGGTTCTTCCGCCGCCACGATCTGGACTATCCGGCCGTCATCTCCCTTGAGCAAGTCATTATGGCGCAGCACAGTACCCCGGGCCGTAAAAATGGCTACCTCTTCTCCCGAGGGAAGCGCCGTCCGCAGCCGGCTGTTTTCGCGAAGCTCGTAGGGAAGTACGAGCCGCGCGAAAACCGCGTCCGCATGCTCTATTTTTGAGTTCAATATGAGCATTTGAGGATCTCAGAACAGGAAGTAGCGCTGCGCCATGGGGAGAACATCCTCTGCCCCACAGGTGAGGAGTTGCCCATCCGCACGAACTTCATAGGTTTCCGGATCGACTTCCATTTTGGGAGTTGCGCCGTTATGAATCATGTCCTTCTTGCGAAGATTGCGCGTGTTCTTGACCGCAATGAGGTTTTTGTCCAGTTTCAACTGGTCCACCAAACCTGCATCTAGCGCAGCCTGCGAGGTAAACGTGAAACAGGAGGTCTTGATGCCGCCCCCGTATCCCCCGAACATATAGCGGTAATGCACCGGTTGAGGCGTCGGAATCGACGCGTTCGGATCACCCATCAATGCTGCGGTAATCATGCCACCTTTCAGTATCATGGATGGCTTGATGCCAAAGAAGGCAGGCCTCCAAAGGACAAGATCGGCATACTTGCCCACTTCGACCGAGCCGATCACGTGCGAGACCCCATGCGTAATGGCGGGATTAATGGTGTATTTGGCGATGTAGCGTTTCACGCGGAAGTTGTCGTGCTTGGCCTTGTCCTCCTGCAGGGTGCCGCGCTGGATTTTCATCTTATGCGCCGTTTGCCAGGTCCGCAGCACCACCTCACCGATGCGCCCCATTGCCTGGGAGTCCGATGACATCATGGAGATGGCGCCCATATCGTGCAGAATATCCTCCGCTGCGATGGTCTCTTTCCGGATGCGGGATTCGGCGAAAGCAAGATCTTCGGGAATATTGGCGTGCAGGTGGTGGCACACCATTAGCATATCCAGATGCTCGTCCAGGGTATTGACGGTATAGGGCCGGGTCGGATTGGTGGATGACGGCAGGACATTATCCAGCCCTACCACCGCGATGATGTCCGGAGCATGGCCGCCGCCCGCGCCTTCGGTATGGAAGGTGTGGATGGTGCGATCCTTCATGGCGGCAACGGTGTTCTCGAGGTAGCCGCCTTCATTGATCGTATCCGTGTGGATGGCGACCTGAATATCGTATTTATCGGCTACGGACAGGCAATTGTCGATGGCGGCATACGTGGTGCCCCAGTCTTCATGCAGTTTCAGCCCGCATGCGCCCGCCAGGATCTGCTCCTCATTCGGTGTTGGCAGACTGACATTCCCCTTTCCGAAAAAACCCGTATTCATTACCATGCCGTCGGATGCTCTCAGCATGGAGTGGATGTGCCAGGGTCCGGGAGTGCAGGTGGTCGCCGCTGTGCCCACCGCCGGACCCGTGCCGCCGCCCAGCATGGTGGTAATGCCATTCATCATGGCATCTTCAGCTTGTTGAGGACAGATGAAGTGAATATGGCTGTCGATGCCACCCGCGGTGAGTATGGATCCTTCGCCTGCGATGATCTCGGTGGCGGCGCCGATGGCCATGGTCACATTGGGCTGAATATCCGGATTCCCGGCCTTGCCGATTCCCGCAATCCTGCCGTCTTTCAGGCCGACATCGGCCTTGACGATCCCCCAGTGGTCGATGATGACGGCATTGGTGATAACCGTGTCCATCACATCCGCATGATTGCGCTGCGACTGGCCCATGCCGTCCCGGATCACTTTTCCGCCGCCGAACTTCACTTCTTCACCATACGTGGTGAAATCCTTCTCGATTTCAACAAAAAGCTCGGTATCCGCGAGACGAATGCGATCGCCGGTAGTAGGCCCCATCATTTCGACATATGTCTGACGGGAAATTTTAAATGTCATTTTCTGCTCCTCTCTAGGTTATTGGCTTCGCGCGCAGTGTTATTTCAGTTTTCCCATTACTTTTTGGTTGAATCCATACACCGTGCGGTCTCCGGATAGCTCCACCAGCTCAACGGTCCGTTCCTGGCCTGGTTCGAAACGCACAGCGGTGCCCGCCATGATATTCAGGCGCATGCCATACGCTGCCTCGCGATCAAACTGCATGGCGGAATTGACTTCGTAAAAATGAAAATGTGATCCGATCTGTATCGGCCGGTCTCCGCCGTTGGAGGCCTTGAGTGTCTTGGTTTTTCTGCCGGCATTCAATTCGATATCGCCGGCTTGTACGAATATTTCGCCTGGAATTAATGGTAGTCTGGCCATCTTGGTCTCCTGATCTAAGGAATGGGGTTATGTACGGTCACCAGCTTGGTGCCATCCGGGAACGTCGCCTCGACCTGAATATCAGGAATCATTTCAGGAACACCTTCCATGACTTCGCCTCGGCTCAGAACGCGCGTGCCTTCCGCCATGAGTTCCGCTACGGAGTGGCCGTCGCGCGCACCCTCGAGTACCGCACAGGTGATCAGCGCCACCGCTTCAGGATAGTTCAGCTTGAGGCCTCGCGCCTTGCGCCGTTCAGCCAGCAGGCCGGCTGTGAAGATCAGCAGCTTGTCTTTCTCTCTTGGTGTCAGGTCCATTGTTTCCTCCTCGGTTAGTTAATGTTTTTTGAGCTCCCAACGCCTTGGCTGCGCGTTAACGGTTGCCCGGAGCCCGCTTCAAGAATGATAGTGCCCTCGGGGGCCCATCATGTGTTCCACATGCGCGGCACCATCGCCTGACGGCCGAGCATCGCCGGTCGAATCAATCCCCAACTGTTGAGCATCACCCGTCTTGCGATTTCGCTGGAATTGCCAAGGTAACGAGCCACAACAAGCGAGGTCAACTGCGAGATACCGAAATCCCCTCTGCGGTCCGAGATTTCGACCGCATTCTCACGGGCTTCATTCAGCAGTTCGGCGGGTACCGGTTTCCCCACCGCAATCAGTGTTGCGCATATGGTATGCCCTCCCAGCCCCAAGGGGTTTTTCATTGCAGGACTTCCTCCCCGGAGCCGGATCTGCTCGAACCAAATCAGTTTTCCATCCCGACGTATGCTGGTCCGCTGTGCAATCTGCCCATCTGTAAAAGATTCGCCCGAAGCAGTGCGCCCAAAGCAGAGAATTTCGCAGCCGATATAGCTTGCTTCCTTTTGCAGTAAAACCTGATGGTCGAGCTCGACATGAACGTTATCGAAAAAGATGGTTTCCTGTGGCACCCACTCAAGCGCACCGCCCGCTCCTATATCGAGTTTTATACCCTGTTGCGACACATGACCGTTGGCCTTGTACCATTTTGCCGCTCCCGGCGTCGTGATTTGCGCGTTTGCCAACCTTCCGGCCTTCACCGCTATTTCGAGATTGTCTCCCCCGACCACTCCACCGGGAGGGTGGATGATCACGGCCTGGCACATATCCGGGCCATCCGGGTAAAAAGGCTTCTGCACCAGCAATGGACCGAAATGATCTTTACCGACAAGACGTGTTTTACCCGCATCGTGCTGAAAATCGAGAGATAGCCGGGCCCGAAGCGGCTTGTCGGGCTCCGGTAACCGGGGACCCATGGAGTGGGCCATGGGATATAAACGATGAACCGAAGCGCCAGCGTTCCGGTTCCGCCTGCTTTCAGCATCTTTCTGATTATTGCCAGATTGCATTTTTTAATTTTTTATTTAGCGGTTCAGGAAACATTTCCAAACAGCCGCTTAACGTACAAGCAGCGGCTCATGTCATTCCGAGAAGCAAACATCTGCCTGGCATTCACGCATTCTCACCGGAACTGGAGAAACTACATCTGTAGCTGAAACGACAATTTGAAAACATCCACTTTGTTGCCTGTCACGTCAGGCGCGTAGTTCAAGCCTTTGGTATACAGGTCGCCATGCTGGTAATAGGCGGAGATACGCGCGTTGAACCCGTCTATGATGTAGTTGACCCCGCCCTCGATCTCCTCTCGGTTGCTGCTGTGGTTAGGCTGGATGCTGGTGAATCTGCCATACGGCTGGAACTTTCCGATGCCCACCTTGACGGGAATCAGATAAAGGCCCGTGACTGTCCATGACTTGCCATCGAACATGCAGAAACAACCCGGGTCGGCGAATGCGGCGGTATTGTAATTGGCATAGAATTGCTTATATTCGCCGTTGAAGGTAACGACCCCCAGGTTCCTGGGCAACACCTTTTCAAAAAGCGCGTCCCCTACCAGACCCAGGAAGTCGCTGCGGTTGGCGAACGATCCGGCGCCGTTCCTTTGATAGGATGCGCCAAACGCCAGCGCCAGGATATCGCCGGCCTTGCCAAAATAGGTGCTGCTGGTGTAATACCCCGGGTTCTTTTCCGGGTTCAGGAAGTTATAGGTAAACCGTCCTGCCCACAATACGTCGTTTCCCTGGTTAGGGCCAAGGGTGGTAGACGACTGCAGGCCGCGATATACGCCAACGGCGTAACCCAGCGTGCCCTTGATGAACCCGGGCTCCAGGCTTCCCCAAAAGGTGCCGCCGTCGTCACGACCATAGCGGCCTGCTCCGCCGCTGCCGAACTTGGTGCTGAAGTCCTGGGAGAAAAATGGCGTTTTGAAGGCGTCATGCGTCGCCTGGAAGAAAGGACCGCTTAACTCGCCACGCTCCGTGGGGACCAGCATACGGCCACCCCAGAAATTCACGTAACGGTTGATCTCGACTTTTCCAATGGCGTCCAGAATATTGTAGGACATTTTCGGATTATCGTTGGGCCCCTGGTTGTTACAGAAAAAACACTCGGTATTGATCTCAAACTTGACATACTCGTGAACCTGCCCGTTTAAATACAAACGAGCATTGTCTATGCTGAAGAAGCCATTGTAGTCGCGATTCTGCGCCCACACACCCGAACCGCGAAACCCCATGCCAACAGTCATCCACTTGGTCTCGTCGACCTGGTACTTCGGTCCCCTCGGGAGTTTGAAATCGTCGGCGCTTGCCATCTGTATTGAAGACAGGCAAGCGATCATCAAAACTGCCAGAAACGCTATCCAGACACTGGCATGATCTCTTTGCTTTTTGCTGTTACTTTTTTGTGAAACGTTATAAACCGGAGCTGATCTGTAGCTGGTCACTTTGATATCTCCCTTCTGGAACCTTCATTTGCAGGTTGCTTTCTTGTGCTCGTCGAACCGGTGGCGCAAACGGAGAGTTCGGGGAAACACTCTATCCTTTGGCCGAGTTCACCTGTTGTCCATCCGATCTTTCTGATGATCAAAAAGCGTATCAAAAAGAAAAGCGCAAATATGTAGGGAATTGCTGACAGGATATGAAGTATTAGGAATATGTAATACGCCAAACTGCTGCGGGGACAAGAGTAAATAGGGCAGATGCTGCCCATAGTCTTTTCGAACCAGACCCATGCGCAAGCTGCTCGGCGTCATGTCATGTTTGCCCTTTATGCTTTTTCCAGCCCTAATCGCGGCTTCCGATTTCCGATAGCAGCAGAAGTGGAAGGACGGAAGAAATAAAGCAGGCCAGATCGATCTGGCTGGTATTCCGGATGTCCCGTTCAAAAAGGGGGTTGCCAGATAACTGCTGATCCGTTTCTCTCGCTTTGACTGCGACATACCCCATGGAGATGATCAGACATGAAAACCGCCATCAAACCCCTTCTCGCTATCGTTGCCATCATCCTCGCCATGCCGGCGACGGCTGCCGACAGCAAGCTGGTCGGCTGGGCCATGCTTCCCGCAGCCACCTTTGCCGATGGCCCGACTTCGGGTCAGTTTGCCAGCGCCAATCCTTACGGGACCAATCTCCCCCCGTACGCCGACCGGCAACCGGTTCAGGGTTTTTCGGCCGTCCTGGAGGGTCCCGGAAAGGATACCTTCCTGGTGATGACTGACAATGGATTCGGCGCCCAGGCCAATTCCGCCGACACGTTGCTACGCATGTACGCTTTGAAGCCGGACTTCAGAACCGTATCCGGCGGCACTGGCACCGTTTCCGCCGCAGACTTCACGCTGGGCACGGAATTGCACAGGTTTTCCAACCCCAGCCGGATCACGCTCAATGATACCAATCACAAGCTCGAAATCCCGATTCAAGCCGATCTGGAGAATTACTACAACGATACCGGCAAACCGGTTGTCGATCCGGACATCCGGTTTGGGCGCCTTTTGACTGGCGCCGATCTGGACACCGAGTCGGTCCGCCGCGACAAAAACTGCCATCTCTGGTTTGGTGACGAGTTTGGGCCTTACCTTATCAAGACCGATATGTCCGGCACTGTTTTACGCAACGAGATTTCGCTGCCGGGCGTCTACGCTCCCCAGCACAAGGATGTCGTCGCTGGCACTGCCACTGCCAATCTTGGCAGCTCTGGCGGATTCGAAGGCATGGCGATCAACGAGCGGGGCGACAAGCTGTATACCCTGCTGGAAAAAACCGTTACTGGCGATCCAGCCGGGACGCTGCGCATCAACGAGTTCGATATCGACGACGAGGCCTATACCGGGGCCGGCTACGCCTATCCGCTGGACTCGGAACGCAACGCCATAGGCGACATGACTGCCATCGACGATTACCGTTTCCTGATCATAGAACGTAATGGCGATACCGCAACCAGCGGAACGCCCTTCAAGAAAATATTCATGATCGACCTCAGAAACGTTACCAGCGCCGGCACGCTCGAAAAGACCGAGGTAGTGGATCTGATGAATATCGCCGACCCGGACGACCTGAACCACGACGGAAAGACGACATTCACCTTCCCATACGTAACGATCGAGGATTTATTGATCCTCGATTCCGAAACCCTGCTGGTGATCAATGACAACAACTTCCCCTATGGCGGCGGCCGCGAACTGGCATCAGACAATACCGAACTGCTGAAGATCCGCCTTGCGAAGCCGATTCCCGGCTTCAAGCGTCATCGCCACTCGCAAAGCGAAGCTACGGCCAATCGGTGTGAAGTCCGCGAAGGACACTCCGGCCGCGGCCATTGATAAGTGGTCACGCTGCTTTCCGGACATCGCCGGCGGTATCCGGGCGAACCCGCTCGGCCGAAATGGCCGGGCGATCGCCGCTGAAAGCCATGCAGTCATGCTTCCCATACACCAAATAAACCCCCTACTGGAGACAAACCCGATGATTTCCATCTTGAAGCCCCTGGTTGCCCTGACAGGGCTGGCCCTGGCTGGTGCGGCTGCCGCAAATTGCACTGGCAATGTCGTTATCGGGGAAGGCCCCTCGCAGATCGCTACTTCGGTAGCAAATAAAGCCGTCGGGGGAACGTGCCTGAACGATCTGATCATCGACACCGAAGCGGAGGGCGCCAACTACGGCAATCATGGCGAATTCGTCGCTCGCCTCTCGAAACAGGCAGGCGAATGGACTCTGCAAAGAGCGCTCAGCCCGAAAGAAGCCGGCGCGCTACTGGCAGCCGGCGCGCGATCCGACGTCGGCAAGACCCTGAAGGTACGCATGATCGCCTTCAACGACTTCCATGGCAACATTGATGGAGCCAACCTGAACTTCACCAGTGTGGTGGATGGCATTCCCGCCCGCACGCCTGCTGGCGGCGTGGATTACATGGCTGGTCTGGTGCGGCAGCTCAAGGCCAGCGCTCCCAACAGCGTGGTGGTGTCCGCAGGGGACCTGATCGGCGCCAGTCCGCTCAATTCGGCGCTGTTCCATGATGAGCCCACGATCGAAACCATGAACCGCCTCGGCCTGGAGTTCAACGCCGTGGGCAACCATGAATTCGACGAAGGCCGCGAAGAACTGCTGCGCATGCAGAACGGAGGCTGCCATCCTACCGATGCCAATAGCTGCCAGGGCAACAGCGTCGGCACCCCCTATCCGTTCGAGGGCGCCAAGTTTGAATTCCTTGCTGCCAACGTGGTGGATGTCGCCAGCGGTAAAACCCTGTTTCCTGCTTATGGCGTAAAAAACTTCAAGGGTAATCGCATCGCTTTCATCGGGATGACCCTGGAAGGCACACCGAGCATCGTTACTCCTGCCGGTGTCGCCGGCTTGGCATTCAAGGACGAAGCGGACACTGTCAATCAGTTGATCGGCAAGCTAAAACATGACGATATCCACGCCGTTGTCGTGCTGATCCACGAAGGCGGACTGGCAACCGGCAGCATCAACGGCTGCGACGGCATTTCGGGGCCCATCGTCGACATCGTCAAGCGGCTCGACGATGCGGTGGACCTGGTCATTTCCGGCCATACCCATCAGGCATACAATTGCGCTCTGCCAAACAGCAATGGCCGCGCCATCCCGGTCACCAGCGCCGGTGCATTCAGCCGCCTGCTCACCCAAATCGATCTGACCCTGGATACCAGCACCAAGGACGTTGTCGCTGTCAACGCCCTAAACAAGCTGGTAGATCGCGACAACGTGCTGCAAGCCGGCGACCCCATCCAGCCCGTGGCGGAGATCAGCACCATCGTCGCCAACTACAATGCGCTCTCCGCGCCAATCTGACCTACGCGGAGAGCGCCGCTGGCGAAGGCGACGGCAATGTCACGTATGGCGAAGCATTTACCGTGCAGCCCTTCGGCAACAGCCTGACGGTAAAAACCCTCACCGGCCAGCAACTTTATAATTTGCTCAATCAGCAATGGGCCATTGGTCAATTTGCCGATGGCGGCCGTACTCTGCAAATTTCCAATGGCTTCACCTATCAGCACACTTTCCAGCCGAACGCGAGCCCGCTCGGCGCAAGCTACGTTTGCGACGGATCGCTGAAACTCAATGGCATTCCCATCGATAAAGCAGCAAGTTACCGGGTGACCATGAATTCGTTCCTGGCTAGCGGCGGCGACAACTACGGCGTATTCAACCTGGGCACCAAGTTGGGCGGCGATGTCGATCTGGACGCGCTCGAAGCATACTTGCATGCCAACCCCGACGGCGTTGCGCCGGGACCGCAGAACCGGATTCAGAGCGTCGCTGCCTGCAATTGATCAACGGTGTCGAATGATATCGATATGATTGTAGCGCCGGGAGCCTCGCCCTATATGGGGCGAGGGGTGGCTGATGCGGATTAATGTCTCCATCGAGCAGCATGCTCTTACCCTATATATAAGGTGCTGCGAGCGTTGCCATGGAAAAGTCTACAAGCGACTCATTAATAGCAACTTATCAAATTTCAAGAGGACGTTGCGTTCCGTTAATCGTGGCCGGCCGGCAATACTCGTCGGGAGGTGTTCCTAATTGATCTGCATTCAATAACGGAGCTGCAATGATTTGCTCCAGCAATGCCTCTTGTTTCGGATAAATTTCCAGCGTTTCTTCGAGAAGATGCAGCAGGCGTAGCAATTCTGAAGTAAACTCAGGCGGCCAATTGGTGGGCGTGATATCGTCAAGCGGAGAGGATTTTTTCCCTTTGCGGTTCTTCATGCGGTAACCGAGCCAGGATTGCACCACCTTAAGAGTTTATCCACAAATAACTTGCCAAATTTACCGGATTCACCGACCATGACGCTTTGGTTGAGGAGTCCTGGAAAATGGCGCAACGTTTGGCAAGCTGGAAGGTATCGGATGAGTTTTGGGCTCGTGTGGAACCGCTGATTCCGGCACAATCGCGAGTAGAAGGCAGGGAATACAAGCGCAAGCCGGGGGGTGGCAGAAAGTCGTTGGCTGCCCGCAAGGTATTCGAAGGCATCGTCTACGTGCTTCGTACCGGTTGCCAGTGGAAGGCGCTGCCGAAAGAAGAGTTTGGCAGCGCGAGTGCCATTCACAAATACTTCCTGCAATGGGAAGCATCCGGCGTTTTTCTGGCGCTGTGGCGCGCCGGGTTGGCCGAGTACGATGATCTGTCCGGTATTGCCTGGGAGTGGCAGAGCATAGACGGGGCGATGAGCAAAGCGCCGCTGGCGCAGCAGTCCGTTGGGCGCAACCCGACGGATCGGGGAAAAAAATGGATCGAAGCGCAGCCTGCTGGTAGACGGACGTGGCGTCCCGTTGTCGATCGTCGTCGACGGCGCTAATCGGCACGACGTGAAGTTGCTTGAGCAGACGCTGGAGTCGGTGGTGGTGGAGCGGCCAGCAGTGAGCACTGAGGCGCCGCAGTATCTATGCGCCGACGCAGGATACACAGGCGAGCCCGCGCGGCAGACGATGGAGTCATACGGCTACACGCCGTATGTGCGCCCCCGCAACGAGGAGATTCAGGCCAAGGTGCAGAATCCGAAGCATCGAGCACGGCGCTGGGTGGTCGAGGTCAGCCATTCGTGGCTGAATCGCTTCCGCAAGCTACTGGTCCGGTTCGAGAAAACCGACCACAGCTACCTCGCACTGCTTATGCTCGGCTGCGCCATTATCGCCTTCCGCAAGGCAGGAGCCCCAGGTAAAGCAAATATTATTTACGGATAAATTCTAAGTCCCGAGACTTCGAACTCCCACACCGCCGGTGCCACCGGCTTGAACAGGCCATCGCCGACATGCAGTGTCTGCGTTGCCTCGTCGTAGCTGAATTTCTCCGGTAAGCTTTCGGTGGCTATGGCCTTGGCGCAACGTGCGCGGCCATGGGGCCATGTTTGGCCTTGCGCAAAACGTTCGCCATAACTATGTAAGTAAATGAGCCGCTGTCCAATGGCAGTGGCAGTTGCAAACAGTTCCTTGTTCAGCGTGATAGGAACGCGCACCTCGCGGTTCTTCAGTTCTTCATGGAAGCGTGCCGTATAACCGGGATGGGCGAGCACCGCGTAGAGATAGGCTGCGATTTCTTCTGCGGTGACTGCCCGTTCAAAAATCTGCTTCAACGCAACGGGCAAAGCCGGGTGCAAATTGGGATACTGGGCTTGCGCATCGCGGTAAAGAGGCAGAATTTCCTTGGCGCCGAATGAGCCCCGGAAATAATGGAGATCGGGCACGTTGGCACTGATGCTCAAAGCTGGCCCAGTTCCAAGCGGGCTCGATAACAGGCTGGCGAAATAAAGTTGCGTGTCCGAGTGGTTGGTCCAGAGCGACTCTCGTGGCCGTGACAACAACCTTGTATCTGCGATAATGAACTGCCGATCGAAGGAGCGATATCCATAGCCACAAACCCTAGGACAAGGAGAATTGAAATTCAAGTCGGCAATGGGCACGGTCGATTCAGGGTCAGTCCAAAGCGCCTTGTATTTCCCCTTTATCTTTCTGTCTGTGCTTTCCTTGAATAGCGCCGCGCGATCCACCGATATGAGCAAACTTTTCCAACGGTTTTGTAGTACTTCACGGGTTAAACCTATCGGCCAAATTCGTTTCCCTTGCACGCCGGAATGCTGCCACGGCATCAAGTCAGTAATCTGAGGCCAGTCAAAAAAAGTCGCGGTGCCTTGTGGTCGGAGTGGCGCCTGCCATTCGGTGGGACAAATCTCGAATTGCAGGTTCCGGAAACCATCAATGCTTTCAAGCTTTTCCAGCTTGGCCGTTCGGTTGCCTTCAATCCGGCAGTAATACGCTTGCGCCGGAATTTTCGGGTTCGGCGCACCATAGCGCACGGCTATGGTGATGGCTACCGGGGTCTGGATGTTGAATACGTTCTCATCCTGGCAAGTGCCGCGGCCTTCGCCGCCCAGGTCTATGATCCAGATTTCGTCGCACAGCCGCCGCATGTGCTCCCGCATGCCAAGGAAAGCGTCGCCGTCTAGATAGGATGAGGCGGTGATGTAGGTCACGATGCCGGGGCCCGGCATAACACCAGGGTGCTCGTGCTCGAACACTTTCCACAGTGCCCAGCGCCAAAAATAAACGTATAGATTGTAAAGATTCTTGAGCTGTCCGCCCTTACCGGCCTTTTTCACCGACTCGATGAAGTCATTGAGGATAGCGTCCTTGCCGTGCTTGCTCTCACCCCAGCGGACCCATGCACCAGTCATCATGCGGTTTTCTTCATTAGCCGCTTCGTGCCGGTCATAGGGTGGATTACCAATGCATACCAGCACCGGCTGGATATCCTTGATGGAGCGGGCGCGCTTGTGCTCGTCTCCGATGGGCTTGTAAAGTAAAGGCAATTCGGGAATTTTCTCATGTGGGGATTCCAGCGTGTTACTCAGGCAGATACCAACACCCTGGCGCGGCACTTTCGCACCATAATCGTGGAACATGCGGGTAAGCCGGAGTGCAGATACTGAATATGGGCCTACCATGATCTCGAAACCGTAGAGTTGCTTTGCGATGCTTTCGGCACGTCCGATTACCGCGCCATCGCCTTCTTCACTTCGAACTCGCTGTAGAGCATGCTCAACGATGCCTAGCAAGTATGTACCCGTGCCTACAGCCGGATCTAGCGTCGCAACATCTCCATCTGCGAAGCCCAGTCTTTTATGGAATTTTTCCCGCAACAACTCATCAACTAGCCGTACCTGAGCCTGTACCACTTCCACCGGCGTGTAGTAGGCTCCGACATCCTTACGTAGCTTTGGGTCATATTCGGCGAGAAAATCTTCGTAGAAGTGCAACCACGGGTCGCGCCTGCCGCGGGACATCGTACCCGTGGGAACTGCTTGAATAACACGCTGGAGAAGATTGAGGGATGCACCGATGTCATCACTCAACTGAGAATCGGTCAGCACCTCCAATGCGCGGGATAAAAGGCTATTTGAGCCAGTAAGCTGCTGGATTGCACGGTCAAGCAGAAGCGTGTCACTGCCATCCGAACGAGCAAGGAGCAAAGCAAAAACTACTGTCTGCGCGTAGGAGTCGGCAAACACCTGATCGCTGGCTTCGGGAAAAAGGTAACGACGCCAATCACGCGCGACGGACACCATGGCTTCAGAGCGTTTGCTGAGTGCCGCGAGCACATCGTCATGCAGCATCCGGCAAAGCGGCGCGAGTAGTTCTGCCAACTGCTTGGCCGACTTGGGAACTATCGGTTCCCATTGAAAGAAATCAGCTAACAGCACATGCAGTTCGGCAGCGATCTTGTTGTTAACCGCGCGCGTGCCGAGGACAGTCAAGTCATCGTCAAAACGTACATACCGAATCCTTTCTCCATGACGAAACAGCGCCCATTCATTGCCATTGGTATAGATCAGATTGGGTAAGAGGCTAAACCGCTCCCACTGTTTTTTGTTATGTCCCCTGAAACGGTCCGGTGCCACACCTGTACCCGGCGACTTCAGTTCAATATAGCCGCATAACAAACGATTCACTGTCACGGCAAAATCGGGGCGTCCTAACTGATCGTTCAGGATGCTTTCGTCTTTCGCTACAACCTCCAGATTTCTCGAATTTCCAATTTTTTCCAATAAGGTATCCACAGGCCGACGCAATTGGTCTTCTGCACGTCCTGCTGCGAGCACATTGAATTTTGATTGTATAGTGGCCGCAAAAACTTTGAGTGCTTCTAGCATTACATCGTAGGTTTGATTGCTCCTCATCTTGTCGTTACGCCTCAATGATGCGAACAAACTTATCAGACTGGACACCAGCAGTATTCTTCATTTGTTACTTTCCTCCCGCTTATCCTATATTTATCTGTATGCCAAAATTCTGTCGCTGTTTCTCAGCCTGCTAACGTAAGAAATCCGCCTCGTATAGGCAAGAGGATCAGGTACTGCTTCACACAATTTTTTGGAATCAATCCGCTAATGTCAGGCACAGTTAAATTTTGAGCCAATAGTCTTGGCAATGGGAAGGGATAGGGGGGTGAAACACCTAAAACTCTGAAGGCCGTTTTATGCGGGTTTTCGTGGACTTGCTGAGATAGATAGAGTTAGCTGGAGCAAGGGCTCAACCAAACAATCTGCTGAATGCCTTTACAGGTGCCCTTTCGTATAGTTCAAAAAACTAACATACCAACAATTATACCAACAGCCATATTAAGCGTGCTTGTATCAGCTGGTAGCATTGCAAGCTACCTACTTTTTGAAGAATATCCCTGAACCGATGATGTCTGTTCTACTGACAGCCTTTACCCCATAAGTCAGAGCTACGTTGTCAACAACCCCAGAAGCCACGGTAGAGCAGGTGAAGCAATTAATGGCTCTATCAGTTTTTCTACGCTACATAAAGTTGCGAAACCTAAGCCAGCATTTCCTGGCTTCATCGGCAGTGCACATACTTCTCATTACATTTCTTATGATTTCTGTTTCCACCAAACCGCATCGTTCACGTCCACCAAATCACAGTACAAATCGACATACTAAAACTTGCCAATTTCGATGTCCGGATACCTACCGCGGGCTTCGCAATGTTTCAGTTCAAAATGGCAAGCTTGTCAAGTTACCCAACAATACAAAATACGTAGTTAGCCTGCTATATTTTTCGCATATTCGGAAAAGATGCACGATCCATTGCTTTTTGCGGTGAATAAGCTTGATGAGGAGCAGGCATACAATAGTTTGGGTAATTATTTCCAACACTCTACGATTAACGTCCACTTTCTCGCCTCGTCGGCAATATCGGCGTTGTTTTTTTCGCGCGAGAACCATCCACCGCTAGTTTTGTAGGGGACCCTGTTGGTATCAAGGAACGTTTTGGTCGTTTGACTATTAACAGCAAAATTTACATTTTGCGGAATCTGCCCTGTGGTTTTCGCTGCAAACCCGTCATCCAACTTCATTGCTACCACTCCAATGACACTTCCCTTTTTGTTGAGCACAGGACTCCCGCTGGAACCTGGCTGAATTGGAGCCGTTATCTGTATCTGACTGGTATTGTTCCCTAAACCTGTCAAGGCGCTGAGAGTGCCCGGCGTGAGATTTCCGCCGGAGGACAACACTGAATTGAGCGGATAGCCAAACACAACCACATCCTCACCCTGTCTGAGATTGGGATGGTCAGGATCCAGCGAAGCCACTTTGATGCTCCTGCTAGGTAATTGCAGCAACGCAAGGTCATTTACGCTATCAGATGTGATAACTTTGGTTATACCTTCGTAACCTGCCACGCGCACTTCCTTGCAAGCTTTAATGACATGATAATTGGTTAACGCGTGCCCTTCGTGGCTTACGATGAACGCAGTGCTCGTTTCGTGCTTGCTAAACGCTCCACCGCTTTCGATATTACCTGAACCAGATATACTGGCTGATTGTAGCGTATCCCCTTTCTTCCAATTGGAGGCCAAACGTTGACCTTCGGCGATCTGTGCGGTCGTCATTTTTTCCTCAGCCATATATCGGAATGCGATAGCCGGGGCAAAGTCCTGTGCAGCAGATAAATTCAACCAAGCGTAGGCAAGAACCCGATCAAGAGGAATTCCCATACCGTAGAGATACAAAAAACCAAGGTTGTTTTGCGCACGAGCGTGCCCCTGCTCGGCGGCTTTTCGGTACCATTCCACGGCTTTGGCGACATCCTTGGGCACGCCTTCACCCGCGTCATACATTCGACCAAGATTATTTTGACCATTAGCGTCTCCCTGTTCGGCCGCTTTCCGATACCACTCTACAGCTTTGGCAGCACCTTTAGGTACACCTTCTCCCTTTTCATACATCATGCCGAGATTGTTTTGCGCGTGACGAAATCCCTGCTCGGCGGCTTTCCGATACCACTCTGCTGCTTTAGCATCATCCTTAGGCACAACCACGCCTACCTGCTTATACCCAAAATGATCCACACTTCGGTAGATTTCACCAAGTTTGAATTGAGCTTCCGCATCTCCTAACTCGGCAGCTTCTTGAAACCATTTCATCGCTTCTGTGGCATCTTTGGGCACACCCAGACCTTCCTCGTACATCACGCCGAGATTGTGTTGGGCACGAGCATATCCTTGCTCTGCGGCTTTCTTATGCCACCCTGCTGCTTTAGCATTATCGGAAGGTACAACTGCGTCTGCTTTTTCATCCCCAAATGGGTTGAGGTTCTGGTACATCTCACCAAGCTGGAATTGTGCTTCAGCATTTCCAGCTTCCGCACTGTTTTTCGTCCGTTCAAAAATTTCTTCCGCTGTCACCCTTTCGACTAGAGGCGCATGGTCCTCTTCCTTAGTATCGCGCTTATCGCACCCATGCAAGAACAGCAAGAGAGCGACGGAAAAAAGGAGAAAAATAACGCTGGAAGATTTATCAGTTTTTTTCACACTCTACTCGGAGGTATAAGTTGTACAACTTGATCCTATCTATAAACAATATTCCTAAATTTCATTCTAATTTTATCTCTGAGCGAATCCCATTGGACCTTAGTACATCTGCTATCCGATTCTTAGGTTAACCCCCCTCCTTCAATTTCGCGCACGCAAAAATCTTACTAAGCAATCGGATTCCTTTGCAAAAGGCATTGAGTTTTGACCCGCCCTCCCGGTAGGTAGAGTTGCCATTGTGATTGGACTGCCTCGGCTTGGGGTCGAGCGAGAATAAACTGACGCCAGCATTTATTAGTCCCATTTTTTCTCCTCAGGCGATTCATAATCTCCACATCCCGGTGGGGCAATGATAATGCGCTCGCCATTCAACCCTATCTCCATCTGCCGGTGGCCCCGTTCGCAACGCCAGAAGAACTTGCGGCGGCTACCTTCATGATGCTCGGTTGACATGGTGATGTGCTTACAACCTCGGCAATCCTGTCCTGCCTGCTGTGCTGGGTAAACCAGCAACCCGGCCTGCAATAGCAGTTGCCAGCAGGTCAGGAAGCCTTCTGCCCATGCCGTTTGCATGTCTTTTTCTGCCGCGCGGTTTGTTTCTCTGCCCACCCCTTCCAGCGAAGATGAGATATTGTTTTCCGCTCGTGCGTCGCTTGTTTGTGTCGGGACAAGTTGGGGCAGTTGGTTCATGGCATGCTGATTGGCTTTCAGCTGCCCCAACTCTTCCGGCTCCCGTTCGGGCAGTTGGGGCAGCTTCGTCCTGTCCAGTCCTAGCGCGTCCAGCCACTCCAGGTTACTCATGATCGCCGCCCCATAATTTAGCGGTGATTCGATAGCAGCTGGTGTTACCCATGCCCGGCAATCGCTCCTTTCTGGTAAAGCTCCTGCCTCCCATTTGCAGCGCCCCATCGTTGGTCAACAGACGGCATACGGCCTTATAGTCGAAGCCCTTGCATACCTCACTCCGGAACACTTCCCGCAACACGTAGTATTCCACTTCCCCGGATTCACCGTGCGTCCGTCTGAATCCAGCACGGTTGACTGTCTTAGGCGCGTGATCGTCTGTTGCCCTATCCCATTCGGTGAAGCGGGCGTCACCGTGAAGTTCGAAGAATTGCCGCACTTGCGCCAGCATGGCACCGGTTTCCTGATTCCCGCCGCCGCCACGTTGCGCTAGCCACGCTTCAAAACACGTTTTTGCTGCTTCACTCGCCTCGCCCAAAGCCCACACAGTTATGCCCCACGCGGTGGCAAGTTCGCCCGCCGCACCCACGAGCGCGAAACGCAGCGCCGCGCGATGCGCTTGTCCTCCTGCATCGCCGGGCAAGTGCTGCGCTATAAATTGGCGCTGCGCCTGCTTTATCATTGAGGGCAACTTGTCCAAGTGCTCCACGATCTTCTCAGTAAATGCTGGCGCGGCAGTTCCATAATAGAGAGTTGCCGCTTCTGTTAGCACCTTGGAAAAGGCAGCGCCGCTTTCGTAATCGTGCAAGGTATCGAACAGTCCCAATCCCTTGCCAGCATCGGCGGCAATGTCGAGCAAGCGCACCTCCTGTCCCGCCTTGGACTTGCGGTTTGCCTGCGCCATGTGTTCAGCCAGCCCCGCCTCGCCGCTCGACAAGAAAAGCACTCGCCAGTTGGCGGTGTCGCGCATTGCCCCCATACGGTTAGCCCTTGCCTTGCCGCTGCCATTGGCGAGCATGTACGCCACTTCCCCCGCTGCCCTGGGGTCGACCTGACTTAGCTCGTCCAAAACTAGCAGGCAATCGGAATGCTGGGAGGCCAACGCCTCCAGCCCGTTATCCGTTGCCCGCCACCGCTGCAGGTATTCGCTGCCGCCCCATACGGACGCAGCGATCCTTAGCGCTGTTGTTTTGCCGGTGCTGGAATCGCCACGGTAATGCAGACCGCCTGATTCCATCCCAGTAACATGCAATAGGGGAGCCGCGAAAGCGGCGCATACCGCAAATACCAGACGGGAATTACCCGCGCATGGTGCGGCAATATGCTTCTGCCAGTCGGCGAGGCTGCCGCGGTACTTGAAAGTGCTAGGGGCACTCATTGGCGACTGGTACAGGATGCGCTCGTCTGTTTGGCCGATGGTGCGCTGCGGCATGACGAATACGTTGCCATGCCAACCAGTGCGCTCCACACATCGCGCGCGATCCTCCACCTGGGCGGTTTGAATATATTGCGTCAGGAGATTACGGGCTTTCTGCATGGTCGACATCTGGAGGCCCATAGAAAGCAAAATACCCCGGTACTCTGAACCGTCCCCCTTGAGCATTTCCATGGGCATGGCCCAAACATGGTGCGCACCGTCCAAGTCATCGAATTCCAGCAGCCGTCCCCATGATTCGTTTTTTGCGTCTCGTGTTACGGCGGTAATTTCCAGTCTGGAGCAGATCCAGAGCGGCGGCACATCCGTGCCGCTATCGTTCTTGCCGAAGTACCACACGCCTTGATCGTTGCAATGGAAGCGTCTCTCGGGCGGTTCCGGCTCATGCGGCGCTCCTGTCCCCGCATTCACCTTGCTGTGGGTACACTTAGGTTGCGCAAGTATGGTCAACTGGTCAGGAGTCCTGCGTAACAGGTGCAGGTGATCTGCGGTCCATCCCTCCGCCAGCGCGTCCGCTGCATCCCATTTTTCCGATGGTGCGGGTCCCTCGCTCAAGGTTGGTTGCCCCTCGCCGTCCCGTCCCGGCACTCGTGCAAAGGCAGCAATGTTGATCAGGCTCACTTCACTTGCTCCGGCCTTGCGCACCAGATCGGCAACAGCTTCCATGCACTTCATGCCCGCTGGGTCGTTATCCGGCCACAGCCAAACGGTTCGGCCTGCCAGCGGCGTCCAATCTGTCTTATGAGGCGACTGGGCGCCGTTTAGCGGCGTAGTGCATACGGCATCAGGAAACAGCACGGCGGCGGCATCAGCCGATTTTTCCCCTTCGGCGACAATGACTAGCGCATCGGGTCTTGCCGCCAACTGGTCGCCGCGATACAGGGGTCTCGGTTCCGGTAAACCCTGCCAGCGCCATTCACACTTGCCCTCGGCATTCCTGCACCAGGTCAACGGGTAGAACTGCTTGCGCTCACCCGGCGCCTTTGGCTCGAAGCGATACACCAGGCACAGCAACTCGCCTGTAGCGCTGCGGTACTCCAAAATCTTTGCGGGCTTGCCGTACTTATGGTGGGATTGCGGGGGCTTTAGAGCGTCCCCTGGCACAGGCAGAATTGGCGACCACTGTTCTTTTTTAGTCGTGGTTAAGGCTCGGGTATAGGGGGACCGCTTTTCGGGGCTTGTAGGGCTTTCTGGCGAGTCGGATTTTTTCAGATCCAGGCCAAGAAAGGCGGCTAAGCGCGTTGCGGCGTCGCCTTGCTTTATCCCTTCGAGATAAGCCACCAAAGCAACCAGATCGCCGCCCTTGTCACCGGTGGCAAAGTCCGACCATGCGCCAGTGTCCAGGTTGATGGAAAACGAGCCCGGCTTGCTGTCTGACCGTGTCGGGTTCAGCGGCAGGTACTCACGCCCTTGCCGCTTTCCCCCTGGTATCCAGTTGGACAACACATCCTCTATGCGCGCCTGCGCCGCCGCTTTAACGCGGCTGAAATCGGCGCTCACGTCAAAAGCCTGCGAGCCGTCGAAGACGGGTTAAAGCTTCGCGGTAGTCTGCATCGCTAAATGCGGATTGGGCAAGCCCGAGCAGTTCTTTGAGACGGGAATAATCGGAAAGCGCTCGCTCTGTAGCAGGTTGATGTTTATCGCCCAAATTACCGCTGTCAGGCGGACTGGCCAAGAGTCTCACACTTTCCGTGACAGCCTTCAGCTCCCCAATCAATTCTTGGCCTTGCTGATATTGCTGGTTCGCAAGTGCATCCAAATGGATAAGCAATGCGTGTCCCACCGCTACAATAGGATGCCTAGATAATGCGTCAGCATTTGCCTTCGGCAAATTACATATCAACACTCGTGCAGCGTCAGCGCCGTCCCCAAGAAGGTCTAACGCGAAATCCTCCTTTCCTGAGGCAAAGTCGTTTGGATCCATATGATCAGGGGTTGTCATTTTTCATCCCCCTATTTATGCTGTGGCGCTGGGTCCTCCGCTTGCTCTTAAGAGGATAATCTCGATTGTCATCCCCACTTTTCCGGGTTACTTCTATCTCGTTCGTCGTACTGATTTTGCCCTTCGGCACCGCTACAGGATTCGCAAGAACTTCAAAGTTGTTTTCCTGACTCTGCAGCCTTTCCGCGAGCTCGTCTAGATCCTCGTCCGGATAAAGTCTGATATTAGGGCCTGCTTTAATTCCCCGCGGGAACTTCCCAGATTTAACACCGGCATACCAAGTAGACCGGCTAAAGCCGAAACGGGTGAGAACTTGAGGCAGTCGAGAAAAAGTTGTTCGACGTGATTGACTAGACATCGCTTTAGCTCCTTTAGGTTAGCTGCATCCGATCGGATGCGAAGCGATGTCTTTTTACTACATAAAAAACGCTTTGTATGCCAGCAAAGGGTAATATGAAATTGGGTAGGACCCTTTCAAGAATGGCTTATTTATTGGGGGTTTTGGGTAGGACCCTTTTCTTTCCGCCCCTGCGTACTGCTAGCGGTCTCATGGCAGTATCAAGGGCTATTGCCACTCCTTGCGATACTCCTAACTCCTTCAGCCTGGCGACAATAATTTCTTTTTTAGGGGGCTTGTTCGGATCATAATCCAGCCAGTATTCCGCAATCACAATTTTCATTGCATCCAGCTCTGGCGTACGATGCTTTTCCCATTCGGCTGATTGAAGCACCGACTCGGGTATTGCTGCTCTAACAGGGGGTAACAATTTCAATAAAGGCTCGGCGTCACTATCAGGCAGAAATAGCGCGTATCGTCGGATAACTCCTTCCAAATCCCGTCCCAACACAAGAAGCATTTGTTTCTCATTATTGTGTTCGCCTTCACTGATGAACTGAGCCCTCTTGTCGACTAACCAGGTATAAATTCTATGAATACCGATCTGCATTAATAAGTCGCTCGCACAGCGCTGTCTTAGCGTCATTCCGGGATTATGGGAAAAATAAAGCATTTTTCCTAACCTGTAGTCAGCTTCGTGAATCCTTTCATCATCGGAAGAAAGTCCCTGATAATAGTTTTCGGGAATAAAATCGGCCAAGTCACGGAGCACGGAATTGCGTATCAGTAAGAGATCCCAATGATCCAAGGTCACCTCGTCGTACCGAAATGTTCAAAAAAAGAGGTACCCCGTGAGGGTGCTACCACCCGTTCGGGCAGAGGGTCACGGGAGACCATTATCGTTTTGTTGCTCGTACCGCTCTTGCTCACAATATATTGTATTAACCTCGGGCAAATACTAGGCTTCCAACAGCAATGACGAATTATTCATGAACGCGAATACCGACGAGCCGCATACGTCACAGCCATGTGAGCGCCAACGACATATTGCCCCTGCTCGGTTCAGGCAACCCGTATCTCATGCTATGAAATGCCGATTAGGATACCCCTTCGGGCTACTAGTAAACTTTCTTAACTTTTGATCGAATACATCATGGCTAATAATAGCTTAATCTCTGCCTCAGCTTTTTGGAACGCAATTTCGTCCAAGAGTTGGTAGGGCCGGTCCAAAATGGTTTTGCGATCGAATGGATAATTCACATCAATCTCGGAACCAAGAATCAATTGTGTATTTTGGGGTAGTTTAGTCGGGACAAACTCAGCGCCCAAGCGCAGCAATGCCTTTTGCTGGGAGCTTCTTTACTGCATTGGCCAACTAGGGCCACACAGACATCCCGCGGACGGCAGACCAATATGTGAGCGCGCAGCGACAGTAGTGCGTCTCAACTAGTCGAGTAGTTGCCCGATAGAAAAAATCCTCGAGGAGGAAGGCTTCCATCTGGAATTCGATCAGGCGCTGCAGCGTACGCTCGATGCCGGCTGACTTACCCCGCCAGCTCGCTGGCGCTGTTATTCGCGTATTGGAAGCGTGGGATGTCCCTCATGTAGTCCAAAGCTAATGATAGGCCCCCTCAATAAGCCCCTGTCAGGGCAGCAAGGGCAATCCCAACTCCTTCCGGAAAGCGTTGTGCCTTTCCTTCGCCTTAACGATTTCCTGTTCGATATCGACCAGGTGCCGATGCACCGCCTTTAGATCGACCTCTTCTCCCGCAACCGCCGTACTGACGTAGCGCGAGATGTTCAGGTTAAAATCGTTCTGCGCGATTTCTTTCATGCTCACCCGCCGCGAGTAGCGTGCCGCTTCCTTCCGGTGCTGGTAGGTGTCGATGATCCTGTCGATATGCTCGGGCCGCAGCTGGTTCTGACGCTTGCCTTTCTCGAAATGCTCTGCGGCATTGATGAACAGCACGTCGTCCGGTTTCTTGCATTTCTTCAGAACGAGGATGCATACTGGTATACCCGTGGAATAAAACAGGTTCGCCGGCAGCCCGATCACGGTGTCGATATGCCCGTCGTCCAGCAGTTTGCGGCGGATGCGTTCTTCCCCGCCGCCGCGGAAGAGCACGCCGTGCGGCAGGATGATCGCCATAACGCCGTCATCCTTCAGGTAGTGCAGCCCGTGCAGCAGAAAGGCGAAGTCAGCCGCACTCTTGGGCGCTACGCCATGGTTCTTGAAGCGCATGTCTTCGCTCATTGCCTCGCCTGGCTCCCACCGATAGCTGAACGGCGGGTTGGCTACAATGGCGTCGAACTTTGGCTTCTTCGCGGGGTTCGTCTCGCGTAGGAAATCCCAGTCGTTGGTGAGCGTATCGCCATGGTAGATCTCGAACTCCGTGTCCTTCACCCCGTGCAACAGCATGTTCATGCGCGCCAGGTTGTAGGTCGTGATGTTCTTCTCCATCCCGAAGATCTTACCGATCGTCCCGCCCGCCTTCTTCATGCGATGACGCACATTGAGCAGGAGCGAGCCCGACCCGCACGCGAAATCGAATACGCTGTCCAGCTTGTTCCGCTTTCCGGTTTTCGGCTCCTGGCTGTCGAGCGTGACGATGGCAGACAGAGTGCTAGAGATCTGCTGTGGCGTGTAAAACTCCCCCGCCTTCTTCCCCGACCCCGCCGCGAACTGCCCGATAAGGTATTCGTACGCGTTGCCGAGAGCATCGGTGTCGGTCGAAAACAGCGCCATGCCGCGCGCAATTTCCGAGATGATCGAACAAAGCTTGGCGTTGCGATCGGCGTACTTCCGCCCGAGCTTGTCGGAGGCAAGGTTGATCTCCGAGAATAGTCCTTGGAAGTTGCTCTGGAAGGATTCTTCCTCGATATACTTGAACCCCTTCTGCAACGTGTTGAGTAGCTCGTCGTTCTGGGTCTTGGCCAGGCGGACGACGCTGCCCCAGAGGTACTCGTGCTTAATAACGTAGTGGACCTTGCGTCGCATTTGCTTCTCGAACTCGGCCACGTCGTTCGGGTTCTCCTCGTACCACACTGCCAGCGGTGGCCTCTCTTCACCGTTCGCCAGCTCCGGATAATCCGATCCCAGCTCCTTCCTCGCGGCCAGCTCGTAGTTATCTGAGAGATACCCCAGGAAGAGGAACGACAGCATGTAGTCTCGAAAGTCGTCCGCATTCATCGCCCCGCGCAACTGATCGGCGATATTCCAGAGCGTCTTGCCAAGTTGTTTCTGGTCTTGTTCAGTCATGAATCACTCCGCGTGCAATACGAAGTTGTACTTCTCTTGAAGCTTGGTCAAAACGGTCTCAAACATCTGGCGTCGGTCGGGGACCAGGCGATCGGACTCGTAGTAATAGACCTTCTTGTGTGAAAGCGTGTTGATGATGTCTACCGTGTCGTTCGGGTTGTCGATGCCGATCTGGCTGAGTACGTATCCGAACTGCCCCTTTCCGAGAAACGACGCCACGTTCTCCAGCACCTGTCGCAGCAACGCGAAGTGATACGACCGTAGGTCGTTGGCCTTTCTGGCGTTTTCCAGTACCTGCAGCAATCTCAAGTGGTAGAGGTGCACATCGTCCTTGTCCTTTTCCAGGGACAAGTCCCCAGACTTGCCACTCAAAATGGAGATCTTAATCAGTTTCTCGTACTTCTGTCGCTGGTCGCCCTTTCTGAGCCAGCCGCTGAGGATCGAGTAAAGCCCGACGTGGTGAGTGGTAATGATAATCTTCCGGTTCTTGTGATGCTTCTCGATCAGCTCGAAAAGGGTCTCGGCCGTGATGAAAATGTGGTGGTCGTCCAGGCTGGATACAGGGTCATCGATAAAGAAGTGGCTCGACTGCTCATCTGCCCACCCCTCGACCTCGAAAAGTGCGAGAAAGAAACACCAGACGAAGATGCGTTCTTCTCCTCTCGATATCTTGATCGACGGCTGCGGCACATCCGGATTCTGATTTGGGATAAAAAATGAGATTGATTCAATCCCTTTTTCGGGGTCATCATCGTGCAGTGTGAGCTCGAAGCCGAACTTAGGCTTATATGCATTCAGCTTGTCGCGGATGTTGTCCTCATTCAGCAACGCATGAAACCTGCTCAAACTGCTGGGAAGAACGGTGAGCCGTATGTTGGCTCCATCGTTCTCTTCATCGTTGTCCCACACAAAAAGGTCTTCACTGAATGCGTTGTAGTAGACGCCCGAGTGGCTGCCGTCATCTTGCTTGGTCGCATTCTTGAAAGCTACGCACAGCTGTGTCTTTCCGGTCGCATTAAACGCGTGGGCAAGAATGATTCGCGCATTGTCATCCTTTAGCGACTTGGCAATCTCGTCGAGCGTCACAGGCGCTCCTCCGGCAATGGGAACAATTGCTGCATAAGTCCTCTCTTGTCGGTCTTCAGGGCATCAAGCTTTTCAGATTCGGCGGCGATTTGGGCATCAAGAGAGGAAAGGTAGTCGGCCATTCGCTCCTGTTCTGCAGGAAGAGGAACAACTACTTTGAACGGAATGATGTGCTTGTTGTTTATCTGAGGGATCGTCGAACTATCAGCAATCCCGGACAGACCTATATGTGAAATGTAATAGAACAGAAACTCTACTCGACATTCACCGCTCGGTGTTAGAGCCATCATGTTTGTGTCCATGAGCAGTTCGCGTGCGCTGAGCCTAACTTTATTCAACTCGATCGCCGCTCCTCTCTTCGGAAAGATCAGGGACTGGCTCGGAACCAACCCGTTGGTGTCATCGCTGTACTCTCTCGCAGCGGTTTGGTACTTCATACAATTGTTCAGATCCTCCACCTTTACAAAGGGATGCGCGCCGGTTACTGAAAGTTTGTACTGCGATGGACTATTACCGCTTCTGATATACACCAGATTGCCTAACTTCTCCTCGCTCCATTCCGGCCCGTCGCGGAACTCGGGGAAGCGGAGCCTCGGGAGGGTTTCGCCTGCCCGAGGGAAAAGCTGCTGCATCAACCCGCGTTTATGAGCCTTTAACCCCTCCACTTTCCGCCTCTGGGCGGAAATAACCTCATCTAGCGACGCCAAGCAGTCAGCGATCTTCTGTTGCTCGGCAGGAACGGGCGTCGGGATCAGCTGCTCTGAAAATTGTTTGTAGCTGATCATCTTCCCATCGCGCAGACCCTCGATATTTCGCGTGAGCTGTTGGATAAAGCGAGGCGACTTGAAGAGACATTTGAAGTACCGGTCCGAACCTTCGTCCTTTCGCCGAAGGATCACGTATGCGGGACTGCAAATGCCGCGATAGTTGGAATATTCGATGCCGCCTTGGAACGAACGAAGGCTAATGATGAAGTCGCCCGGTTCAACAACCTTATAGCTTTCGATGCTCTTTTCGGTGACCGAGACGTGATAGTCGATCTGGTCACGCGGAATTGCGCCGTTCTCCTGAGTGATTGCGAGAATTGGAAGCCCGGCAGTTGCATCCCGACTATTGATCGAGTCGAAAAGCTTGTCGCCCGGAATGCGATCCCAGCCCTCCGCTTCTCGAAACTCCGGAAACCGCAGCCTTGGCGTAGCAGTTGATTTGTCGTCGTTCGCCATCGCTTAGTCCTCGTATGCCTTGAGCCCGGAGATGTCGCGGCCGCCGGCGCGCTTCTTCAGCAGCGGGACGAGATCGCTCATGAGGGCCAGTTCCTTCTGCGTACGCGCCTTCCAGCCCAGGTCAAGCGGCGCAAGCAATTCGGTGAGTTGTTCGCCGTCGAAGATGCTGCGGCTAAGGATGTTGGTGACGAAGGCCTGAAGCGACGCCGTGGGCAGGCCGTGCCTTGTGGAGAGCTCGGACAACTCGCGGACGGCTTTTTCGTCCTTGAACCGCTGATAGCCAGCACGGATGGCGGACTCCTCGAGGCCTTCGCCGGCCTTGAGACTACGGACGTACTCGGTGATGTCATCGCGCTCGTCGAGGAACTTGGAGTCGGCTGCGATCAGGCCGATCAGCTCGGCACGGCTCATCGTGGCCTTGCCCGGCTTCTTGGATGAGAAGTCGGCGATGAGTTTCATGATGTAATCATAGTCGATGGTGGCCGACGCAAAGAGGACGAACTCGAAGTCGAGCTGGTCGATCTCCTCACTCTTCTGATCCCCCGGTTTGCTCTGCTGAGCCTTAAGCCGCTGGGCTGTTTCGAGGTAAACGCCGCGGAATGCGTTCAGCTCGTCCTTGGGCAGGACGCTCTGGATCGTCTCTTCCTGCTCGTTGGTGAGGTCGGTGTACTGGTCGAGCTGGGTCTGCAGCTTCTGCACTCTCTTGAAATGGTCTACGAAGGCCACGCGGGCATCATCGCCCTTGAGGTTGGCGACGTCTTCAGGCTTGCCGGAGAGGCCCTGCGACTTCATAAATCTCTCGAGCTCTTCCTTGGCAGCCTTGAGCTTATCGATGACAACAGGGGCTTTGTCGACAAGCCAGATCTCACGGGCTTTCTCGGCCTTGGCGCCGGAGAAGACCGAGATCGCGGCGTCGACGGCCTCCTGCTGGCCACGGAAGTCGAGGATGTTGCCGTAGGGCTTGGTGTCGTTCAGCACGCGATTGGTGCGACTGAAGGCCTGGATTAGCGTGTGGTGCTTGAGGTTCTTGTCGACGTAGAGCGTATTGAGGTACTTGGAATCGAAGCCGGTCAGCAGCATGTCGACGACGATGGTGATGTCGAGCTTGTGCGCGTACTTCCCTCGTGAATCAGCTTTCCGCAAGTCCTCATTCGAATATTGCTGGTCCTTGATGCGCCTCTGGACATCCTGGTAGTAGAGGTCGAACTCCTCCATGCGGTGATTGGTGCCGAAGCGGTCGTTGTAGCTTGCGATGATGGTTTTAAGGGCCTTCTTCTTGGCCTCAAGCTCGTACTTGTTGTCTTCCTGCTCCTGCGGCAGATCTTCCTGGATCTGCTTCACGTCGGCGCTGACGTCGGCCGGTGGTGAGAAGACCGCGGCGATGTTGAGCGGAACGAAACTAGCGTCGGCCTTCTGCTTCTCGGCCTGGATCTTTTCGAAGATGTCGTAGTACTCGATCGCATCGTTGATCGACCCGGTAGCGAGGATGGCGTTGAACTTGCGCCCGCCCGTGGCGGCGTCGTGCTTCGCTAGAATGGCGTCGACGACGGCCCGCTTGGGGAGCGGCTCACCGGGCTTGGGAGCATTCTTGCCGTCGGGCTTGTAGTAATCGACGTGGAAGCGCAGGACGTTGCGGTCTTCGATAGCGTGGGTGATCGTGTACTCGTGCAGCGATTTCTGGAAGAGGTCCTCCGTGGTCTTAAGCGTCTGGACGTCGCCCTCGATCCGCTTGTAGCTAGCATTGGCGTCGAAGATCGGCGTGCCGGTAAAACCGAATAGCTGAGCCTTGGGAAAAAACTCCTTGATGGACTGATGGTTCTCGCCAAATTGCGAGCGGTGGCATTCATCGAAGATGAAGACGATGCGCTTTTCGCGCAGCGGTTCGAGAAGGTCGGTGTAGGTCGATAGTCCTTTTTTCTCCCGGCCCTTATTGCGCTTGCTGTTTTCGTCGAGGGCGAGACCGAGCTTCTGGATCGTACAGACGATGACCTTGTCAGCCGCCTCATCAGAAAGCAGGCGACGAACGAGGGTGCCAGTGTTGGTGTTTTCCTCGACGCAACCCTCCTGGAAGCGGTTGAATTCCTCACGGGTCTGGCGGTCGAGATCTTTGCGATCCACGACGAAGAGGCACTTCTCGACATTCGGATTGGCCTTCAGGAGCGTGGAGGCCTTGAAGCTGGTGAGCGTCTTGCCACTGCCGGTGGTGTGCCATATGTAACCGTTGCCGAGGTTCTCCTCGATGCACTCGACGATGTTTTTAACGCCGTAGATCTGGTACGGCCGCATCATCAGCAGCTTCTGCTCGCTAGCGACGAGGACCGTGTAGCGGCTGATCATCTGCCCAAGGGTGCATTTGGGGAGGAAGGCGTCCGCGAAGCGACCGATTCCGTTGACCTTTGAGTTGTCCGGAGTGGCGTGCTGGTAAATCGGGAGAAACCGCTCGTCCGCGTTGAAGCTGAAATGGCGGGCGTTGTTGTTGGCGAAGTAGTAGGTGGAATCGCGATTGCTGACTATGAACAGCTGTACAAAGCAGAGGAGTGTGCGTGTGTAGCCGTTGCCGGAGTCGTTCTTGTATTCAACGACCTGCTCGATCGCTCGGCGCGGGTTGATGCCAAGCGTCTTCAGCTCGATCTGGACAACCGGCACTCCGTTGATCAGCAGAAGGACGTCGTACCGGTGGTGGCTGTAGTCAGTATTGATGCGCAGTTGGCTGACGACCTCGAACGTGTTCTTACACCAATCATTGATATTGACCAGCGTGTAGTTCAGCGGCGTGCCGTCATCGCGTGTGAACGCATTGCGGTTACGAAGTGCGTGGGCGGCAGTGAAGACGTCGGGGCTGACGATTTCATCTAATAGACGCTGAAATTCGCTGTCGGTGAGCGTAACTCGATTAAGCTCCTGAAACTTCCCTCGGAAGTTCGCTTCCAGTGCAGCACGGTCGCAAATGTCGGGCCGGTAGGTGTATTTGAGATCGCCCAGCTTGGCGATCAGCTCCAGCTCGATCTGATTTTCAGTTGTAATCATCAGCAAGCCCCAAAACAAGATTAGCTCGGATTATTCAAGGTAATCCCTTTAAGAAGCAAAAAAAGTCCGCTCCTCGCGGACTCGCTTCATTATGTGTGTCACCCATTTTTCACTTACTTCGCACGGTTTTCACTTTCTGTGTCACTCAACAGCTCTTCACGCATATGCCAATTACCGTGACTTCAAATGTACTGCATTGTACAGTGTCGGGACATGGACGGAAGGAAGCGATGATTCTCAGCAAAGCGACGGGCTGACTCGATAAGAGCACGGGGGCTTGACGGGACAGCGATCGTACATTGCACCAAAGACAAAACTCGATCTCTCCATCAGGCTCAGCACCGGATAGGCCTTCTTTGTGCAGCCGGTCAAGTATTGGTCAACCATTTGATCTGCAGGTTAAAAAGTAGTGGTGGGCTTCAGCAAACGTTCCGGAAGCACTGCCATCTCTGCCAGGCGGGATCGCGCGCATGCCAGGTCGCCCGCTTCCAGATCTAGCAGTCGGCGATGAGCTCTTTTACTTCTATCTCTTTACCTTCTGGACCAATTTCCATCGCCTTGCTCCGTTTTTTTTAATACTTGTGAATGGCAACTCGGCAGGTGAATTCAGATTTCCGCAGCTGCAAAACCACCTATCATTTTCAACAGGCTTGGGCGGAAAAGACGGCTTGCCAGGAATAACTTGCGCGGCGCTTTGGATAATAGGCGCGATTGGACTGGATAGGAGAGAACCCGCCCCAACAGCCCCAAGAAGGCTATAAAATGTTAGAGCAGTTGAAACCTAATAAAGACGTCCTGCCCCACCTGCCCAACCACGCCCCAACATTAGAAAAGATACGTGAAGAGATAAAAGATAATTCCTGCGGCTTATTAGGCGACTTTTTTGAAGGTCGGCACTTCAGCCCCTTACCTTAGTTCATCCGAATCTTAATTCATCCGAATCATCAGCCAGTCCTGCATCATTTTTACCCGGTCTGAAAAACCAACTGCCTGATTACGCGTGTGACATACTTGGTTCGGTTCCGCGGGAGCAAGCTGCTTCTCTATCTAGTCTGACAGAAAGCCCATTTCGTTTAACCTGTGCACCCGGTCCTGCGGGTTTCCTTGGTCTGAATCTGTCAGACCAGCCTAACACGAGAAGCGTTTGACGAATGAAGCAGTTAGCATCAGATTCGTTCTGCCGTCTTGATTTGGAAAACGTCCGTATGATGAGCCGGGACTGTGCAAAGCAAGAAGCATGGGAACTGCCCGCGGGCAGGCACAACATGCTCTTTCCGATCCTCAAGCGCGTAACGGTAGTACGTCCGCTCCTGTTTTGAGCCTTTCTAAATAATCCGCCCACGCCTGCATCATAGCCTTGCGCTGCTCGATAAACTTAGTGCGGTTGTAAGCCATCCCGAGAGCATCTGGCACTTTGTGTGCTAGCTGGTGTTCGATGATATGGGGGTCTATGCCCAATCTTTCGTGGAGAATGGTACGAGCCATTGCCCTGAAACCATGGCCAGTAATTTGCGTCTTGGTGTCGTAACCCATGCGTTTTAATGCGGCATTGACGGCCGCTTCGCTCATGGCTTTTTTCGGATCGTGCCCACCTCGGAACACGTATTCGCCATGCCCGGACAATGGATGTAGTTCGCGAAGGAGCGCTACAACCTGTTTCGGCAGTGGAACCAGATGGTCGGTCTTGGTTTTGCTCACCACGTATCGCCATTCGCCCGCATCAAGATTTATATCTACCCATTTCGCCATCCGCAGCTCACCTGGACGAACAAACAGCATCGGCGCGATCCTTAGGGCGCACTGGACAGTAAAGGATCCTTTAAATCCATCTATGGCGCGCAGCAATTCTGCAACGTCTTTTGGCTCGGTAAAGGTCGCCATGTGCTTCACGGTGGCGGGCGGTAGCGCACCTTTCAAATCGGCGGTGACATCACGCTCGGCGCGTCCCGTCTGTACCGCGTAGCGAAATACCTGTCCACAAACCTGCAATGCGCGATGTGCCGTTTCGAGTTTGCCTTGTTTTTCTATACGCTGTACAGCTTCCAATACTTGTCGCGCGGTAATGTCGGCGATGGGCTTGCCTCCCAGCCACGGGAAAAGATAGAGCTCGAAACGTCGAATAACCTTGTCCTGGTGACTAGCGGCTTTGCTTTTCATGTGAGAGGTCAGCCATTCACGTGTCACCACCTCAAAGCTATTCTCCGCTCGCTCCATCCTCGTCGCGTTAGCTGCCTTGCGATTTTCGCTCGGGTCTACCCCTGCAGCGAGTAGCTTGCGGGCCGCGTCGCGACGCTCGCGAGCAAGAACTAGGGGCACATCGGGATAGATGCCCAAGGCTAGCAATTTTTGTTTACCTGCAAACCGATAAGCGAGCCGCCAATACTTTGAGCCGTTAGGCTGCACCGACAGAAACAAGCCGCCCCCATCTGCCATCTTGAAGGGCTTGGGTTCAGCCTTTGATTTCCTTACCGCGGTATCCGTAAGCTTCATCGCAATTCCACTGTTGGTATCAACTTCTAAATGTTGGTATCAGGAGCTGAAATATACCAACAACAGCAGGCGGATTGCAATGGACGGGAATGAATTGCGTAAAACAAAAAACCCGATAACAGTGAAGACTGGCGCGGGTTTAGTGGACTTCTTTGGACGGGGTAAAACAATCAGATGGTGGCCAAGGGCGGAATCGAACCACCGACACAAGGATTTTCAGTCCTCTGCTCTACCGACTGAGCTACTTGGCCTTTTGAAGCTTTCACTACTCTATTGCGACACAAGGATTTTAGCTCCGGCCGCCCGGCTTGCGCCCAGGCTTAACGTGCCCAAAACCCCTCAGGCCATGTTAGCCTTCACTACACAAGCCTCTCCATGATGCATGTCGAGGCGTGTTGCCAGTCCTCTGCTCTACCTGGCATTTTGAAGCACCCGCTATGCTGCGATACAGCCACATGGAAGCCGGGACCTTGCGCGTGCCAGATTCTAGCACAGGGCCAAACTCATTGGAATACGGCGCATTTATCGCCTTCGATGGCGACAACATGCGTTATCGCATGCTGCGGAAAGCGTACCGGGATGGAAATGTCATAGCGAACGGGATTAAATGCGGGATGAAGTTTTTTGCTTTATGAAAGAGGATTAATCGGCGCTTCCACAACGGATCATACTCCCTAGACCAGGTAACCTGAAACGCGCTACAATTCAGTATTTTAGCGGCATGCCATGCTCGTTTGTCGAGGTATCCCGGTTCAGGCAAAAGCTCCTGTAGCGCTCACTATCGGAAATTTCGATGGGGTGCACCTGGGTCATCAGGCCATGCTCGCGCGCCTGAAAGAGGCCGCCAGACGGCATGGCCTGGTCATCTGCGTGATGATCTTTGAACCGCATCCGAGGGAATTTTTCGCGCCGGACCGCGCGCCCACGCGGCTTACCAGCTTGCGGGAGAAGCTCGAACTGCTGGAGGCGGCTGGAGTGGAGCGCGTGCAGGTATGCCGCTTCAATTTCGACTTCGCCAGAATCAATGCCGAGGATTTCATCGTGCGCATTCTGCAGCAAGGGCTCGCGGCGCGCTGGGTTCTGGTAGGGGACGACTTTCGCTTTGGCGCGCGGCGGGCTGGCGATTTTTCCATGCTGTCGGCATTCTCCCTGAAATGCGGCTTCGAAGTCGAGGAAATGCCGGGCTACACCCTGAATGGCATGAGAATTTCGAGTACCGCGGTTCGCGACGCGCTTGCCGCAGGTGATCTGGATCTGGTCAGACGCCTGCTGGGTAGAAGCTATAGTATCAGCGGCCGGGTCGTGGCAGGCAATAAACTGGGGAAAAAGATCGGTTTTCCCACTGCAAACATTCAGTTGAAGCATAACCGGCCGCCTTTATCGGGCATTTTCGTGGTGGAGGCCGAGCTGGAGGAGGGCGTTGCCCCGCTTGCTTCGCAGAGGCGTATTCAGGGGGTAGCAAGCCTAGGCGTCCGCCCCACGGTGCATGAGGGAGGCGAGCCGGTGCTGGAAGTTTACCTGCTGGATTTCAATCAGGAAATCTACGGCCGTCATTTACGGGTGCATTTTCTGCGCAAGCTGCGGGATGAGCAGAAATATGCCGATCTGGAAACACTTGTCCAGCAAATAGAAAAGGATGTAACTTGCGCGAGAACCTACTTCTCGTCATATTTTCCTGACGCTTCCGTGCCATTTCCCGCCGGATCGAACTGACGCCTTTATTCTCCATGACCGACTATAAAAAAACGTTGAATCTTCCTGATACGCCGTTTCCCATGCGCGGCGACCTTGCCAGGCGCGAACCTCTCATGCTCAAGGCATGGCAAGACAAGAAGCTGTACCAGAGGATCCGCGAGGCGTGCAAAGGCCGGCCGAAATTCGTGCTGCACGACGGGCCGCCCTACGCGAATGGGGATATACATATCGGCCATGCCGTCAACAAGATCCTCAAGGACATTGTCGTGAAGTCCAGGACGCTCGCGGGATTCGACGCCCCTTACGTACCGGGCTGGGATTGCCATGGCTTGCCGATAGAACACCAGATCGAAAAGAAGCATGGCAAAAACCTGGCGGCGGATAAAGTTCGGGAGTTGTGCCGTGCTTTCGCGCAGCAGCAGGTGGAGCGCCAGAAGGCGGATTTCATTCGTCTTGGGGTGCTCGGCGATTGGGATCATCCTTATCTGACCATGAACTACGCTACCGAGGCGGGGATCATTCGCGCGCTGGGAAAAATCTATCAGGCCGGCTATCTGTATCAAGGGCAGAAGCCTGTGAACTGGTGCCTGGACTGCCGCTCCGCGCTGGCTGAAGCGGAGGTGGAATATGAGGACAGAACATCACCCGCTATCGACGTGAAATTCAGAATAGCCGATCCGGATGCATTCTGGAAGCGCGTAACGAGCCTGCCGGGTAATGGCTTGCCGAATGACGCCCGTTCATCCCAGCCCCATGCCGATAAGCCGGTTTTTGCGGTTATCTGGACCACCACGCCATGGACTCTTCCCGCCAACCAGGCTGTAAGCCTGAATCCGGATGAGGACTATGTAGTGATGGACGTAGGCGCCGAATATCTGCTGCTTGCGGAATCCCTGGCGGAGGGCTCGCTGAAACGCTATGGGGTGAATTCAGCCATTATCGCGGCGAGGCAAAAGGGCAGGGCACTGGAGCATCTTCTGCTGCAGCACCCGCTTTATGAGCGGCAAGTCCCTATCATTCTTGGGGTCCATGTGACGATGGACGCTGGCACGGGGGCTGTCCATACCGCTCCGGCGCACGGCGTCGATGACTATATCGTGGGCCAGAAGTACGGTTTGCCGGTAGACAATCCGGTGGACGATGACGGCCGGTTTTTTCCCCGAATCCCGCTTGTGGGGGGCCTGTCGGTATGGAAAGCAAACGATGTGGTAATGCAGGAGCTCCTGAAACGGCAACTGCTGCTGAAAGCAGAGCAGCTTCGGCACAGCTATCCGCATTGCTGGCGGCACAGGACGCCGATTATCTTCCGGGCGACGCCTCAGTGGTTTATTTCCATGAATAACATAGTGGAAGCTGAACGGCAGGATGGCATGGGGAAAACGCTGCGGGAAACGGCAATGACCGCAGTGGCCAATACATCCTTTTTTCCTTCATGGGGAAAAGCACGGCTGGAAGCCATGGTGGGAAACCGGCCGGACTGGTGCATTTCACGCCAGCGCAACTGGGGAGTGCCCATGGCGCTCTTCGTTGACAAACAAACCCACGAGCCTCATCCCGATACGATGGGCCTCCTGGAACAAGTGGCACGGCGAGTGGAGCAGGAGGGCATCGAAGCATGGTTTCGCCTGGATGCATCGGAGCTGCTGGGTAGCGAGGCAGCAAGCTATAAAAAGCTTCAGGATACGCTCGATGTCTGGTTCGATTCCGGTACAACGCATGATACCGTTCTCAAATCTGATCCACGGCTTGAATATCCGGCGGATCTTTATCTGGAAGGCTCGGACCAGCATCGAGGCTGGTTTCAATCATCCCTGCTGACCGGCTGTGCAATTGATGGCCGTGCCCCATACGATGCATTGCTCACGCACGGATTCGTGGTGGATGGGCATGGACACAAGATGAGCAAATCCCGGGGGAATGTCATCGCGCCGCAAAAGGTCATGGATACCTACGGAGCGGATATTCTCCGTCTATGGGTGGCCTCGACCGATTATTCCGGCGAGCTTTCGATTTCAGACGAAATCCTGAAGCGGGTGGTGGAGAGCTATCGGCGCATTCGCAACACCCTGCGATTTCTTCTGGCCAACCTCGCGGATTTCGATCCTGCGCATGACGCCGTGGCGATAGAGGAATGGCTTGAAATCGATCGCTACATACTGGCGTTCACACGGTCACTTCAAAACGATGTTACCCGGGCCTATGAGCGCAACGAATTTCACCTGATCGTTCACCGGCTGCATAATTTCTGTTCTGAAGATCTCGGCGGTTTTTATCTTGATATCCTCAAGGATCGACTTTATACCTCCGCTGCTCAAGGCCTTCCCCGCCGCTCGGCGCAGAATGCACTCTACCAGTTGGCTCACAGCCTGGTGCGGTTATTTGCGCCGGTCATCAGTTTTACGGCCGAAGAAGTATGGCAGCATCTGGAGGGAAACAGCGATGACAGCATATTCGTGCATACGTGGCACGCGCTCCCCGCGCAGGACGACGAAGACACGCTGATACGCCGGTGGTCCCGTCTGCGCGAACTGCGCTCTGATGTGCAAGGAAAGCTGGAAGAGGTACGTGCCGCCGGAGAGATTGGATCCTCCCTTGCAGCCAGGGTGGAGATACGCGCTGCTGGCGACGATCTCGATCTTCTTGATTCGCTGGGGGACGACCTGCGGCTGATACTCGTCACATCGGAGGCATGCGTGGCACGCGCTGGCGCTGGCGAAAATATGACCATCCACGTGACGCCGAGCGCATCCCCCAAGTGCGAGCGTTGCTGGCATTATCGCGAGGACGTGGGCGAGGATCATGGCCATCCCACCCTGTGCGGCCGCTGTGTTGCCAATCTTTTTGGGGCCGGGGAGGCGCGAAGATATGCCTGAATTCGCCATTCCCATTCCGGTGTGCGAAGCGCGATGAAGCTATGGGTAAGCTTGATGCTGGCCCTGGCAGTGCTGGCGCTGGATTTTGTGACCAAGCGCTGGGTGGAATCCGGGCTGTCTTTTGGAGAGCAGATTCCGGTTACGTCTTTTTTCAACCTGGTGCTGACGTATAACGCGGGCGCGGCTTTCAGCTTCCTGAGCGATGCCGCGGGCTGGCAACGCTGGTTCTTCAGCGGTATCGCCGGCGGGGCTTCCATCCTGATCATTTATCTTCTTCGGAAGCATGAAGCGGATAGATTATTCTGTATTGCGCTTAGCCTGATATTGGGCGGGGCGCTGGGCAATCTGTGGGATCGCATAACGCTCGGACACGTAGTCGATTTCCTTGATTTTTATATCGGAACCTATCATTGGCCCGCTTTCAACGTCGCGGATTCCGGCATTTTTGTTGGAGCGATGCTGTTGATACTGCAGAGCTTTCGCCAGAACGAGGCTGCGCCGGGAAGCGAACCGCAAAAAAAGTAACGGCTGAATTTTATGCCGAGTCCCTGGCCCTGGTCTTTCCGGGCCGCCATAATACATCCGCTACGCCGTGCTGCCGATTCAGAACCCTGCACAGCACGAACAACAGATCGGATAAGCGGTTGAGATACCGCAGGTGAGTGGAAGGTACCGCTTCGTCTCTACCTAAGCTGACAAGGCGTCGTTCTGCACGGCGACACACCGCCCGTGCGGCATGGCACAGGGCCGCCGGGCGAGCACCGCCCGGGAGTATGAATTCCCTTAATGCGCTCAGGCTGTTGTTATACTCATCCAGTTGCTGTTCCAGGCGCCCAACTTGCGGCTCGCTCATGGTCAAGCGGCCGGGTATGCTAAGGTCCCCTCCGAGATCGAACAAGTCGTTCTGTATATCTTCCAGCCGTCGGCGCAACACATCGTCGAGATCCTCGGCAAGCAATACGCCGATACTGCTGTTCAGCTCGTCCACGGCACCGATAGCCTCGATGCGCGGGCTTTCCTTTCCGCACCGGCTGCCATCCCCCAGCCCCGTGGTACCGTCGTCTCCGGTGCGTGTGTAGATCCTGGTCAGACGATTTCCCATGTATGCTTTCCTGGGTTCCGGGAAATAGTACCAGAGATGGATAGCGCTGCCATCTTACGCATCCTTGCCGTGCTTGAGCCGTGCGGGTGGCATGAACAGGGCGGCTACCACCTTGCCTTGCTGCCGGTTGCGTAAGTGATCGGGTGGCTTATGGGCGGAAGCCGCCGATGCTGCGGTTTCCCGCGACTGCGTCGTGGCGCTATCCGGTACCGGCCCTGAAGGAATATAAGGCTGGCTGAAGAGAGGGTCTTCCGGAATTTTGGATCGCCCACCCTGCCTCCGTCCTGTGTCAGAAAAAGTCTTCGAACCCTTGTAACTCTTCGACTCGCTGCGGCGGGAGCCGGATAGTGCTTCGGGAGCTCGTTCCGCGGACGATTTCGCCTGCCGGCTTTTAAACTCTTGCACTTCATCGCTGCGTTCGCCGCGCCTGCGGTTGCTCGGCGAAACATCGCCATCCGGAGAGGCATCTTGCTCGAATCCGGTAATCCGTTCCATTTTCAGCTTGAATTTCAGGAGCCTCTCGATACCTTCAAGCAACTCCCCTTCATCCTCTGATGCCAGGGAAATTGCGTTTCCTTTCGTGCCGGCTCTGCCAGTTCGCCCAATACGATGAATATAGTCCTCGGGCGTAGTCGGCAGTTCGAAATTCACTACATACGGAAGATCTTCGATGTCCAGTCCGCGTGCGGCAACATCGGTAGCCACGAGCGCGCGCACCCTGCCTTCCTTGAAATCGGTCAGCGCCTGGATACGTTGAGGTTGCGTCTTGTCGCCATGAATGGCGGTAGCGCTGATATGATCTTTTTCGAGCTGCTGGGCAAGACGGCTTGCGCCATGCTTGGTTCGGACGAATATCAAAACCTGCCTCAAATCATGGGATTTGATCAGGTGCGTCAGCAACTCGCGCTTGCGATCACGCGCGACTTGATACACCACATGGGTGATCAGGTCAGTTATCGAGTTGCGCCTCGCGACCTCGATCAACGCAGGCTCTTTCAACAGCTTGTTCGCGAGTTTTTTGATGTCCTCGGAAAAAGTGGCGGAAAACAGGAGGCTTTGCCGTTGTGGCGGTATCATCGCTATGATGCGCCTGATATCAGGCAGAAACCCCATGTCCAGCATCCGGTCGGCCTCATCCAGCACCAATATTTCAACTTTGGAAAGGCTCATCGTTTTCTGCTCGACATGATCCAGCAGGCGGCCTGGAGTTGCCACAAGAATCTCCACCCCTGCACGCAAATCCTTGACCTGTGGCGCCATGTCGACACCGCCGTACACGGTCGTGCATTTGAGAGCTAAATACTTGCCGTAGGTTTTGACACTTTCATATACCTGCACCGCGAGTTCACGGGTGGGCACCAGTATCAATGCGCGAACGGGATGGCGGGCGGGCGACATGCTGGTGTTGGCATATGGCTGCAAACGGCCCAGCATTGGCAAGGTGAAGCCGGCCGTCTTTCCGGTACCTGTTTGCGCAGCGCCCATCAGGTCTTTTCCGGCGAGTATTGGTGGAATTGCCTGGGCCTGTATCGGAGTAGGCTCGGTATATCCTTGATCTGAAACAGCTTTGAGAATTTCGTTGGATAACTTGAGTTGAGCGAACGACATGACGTTACTCTATGCCACCAGCCGGCATTTTGGATAGCGACCCGGGTAGCGTAGTTGATTGATTAACGAGAAAGGAATAGGGATTTGCAAGAAGGTGGCAGTAGTTTTTGGGGTCAGCGTTTCATATTGTGGTTCAGCGTGTTTCAAGGATTGCTAGCAATCCGGATGGCTTTCCGGACAAATTCCACGCCGGTAGCGCTATTCGCAAGCTGCCTAGTCATTTCTGACTCTCTGATGTATCTCTCTCTGATGTATCTTTTTGTCTATTTTCTCAATTCCTATCCAGTCGGCGCCTCTTTGCATAAGCCGTAATAACGGCGCCGCGCCACCGATCGCGACCGCATCGACGAGACAGTACCATGCCGCAACTCCGCTAGGCGGATTTCCCTGGGACAAACTCATTACGGGTTCTATCGTTGCCCATTTCCAGGTTCCTGCCGCCGTTCCTATCAGCTCCAGCCACGTAGTGATAAAAAATGCCGCGAGGTAAACCATAGGCGAGCGGCCTTTGAACAGATAAATGAGGAAAACGCAGAATAGCAATGCGCCAACCTGATCACCCTGTTCAGGATAACTGCTGATTCCCCAGGCAGACCACGTTCCGCATACGAGCACGACAAAAAAAGCGATACTTCGAGCATATTTTTGAAATAAACCGGAACGAGCCAGAGCCACAGCTGTCAGGTAAACCATGCCGTGGCCTGGCGGAACATAGGCTGGGACGTTTCCAAACCGGTAAGTATATCCACCCATGTAGATGGAGGCAAAATGCTCGCCGAGCGTGGCGAAAGCCACCGCAATGATTACCTGCACCCTTACTTCTTTATTTTCGCCATATAATAACGCAGCGAGGAATGTCCACGCAATGAGTCCCATGGTATTTTGCTGCTCCAGGCTTCCGCTTGCGTCTATATTAAGACTGATGGCGACACAAATAAAAGTAAGGGACGCGATAAAGTAATCGCGCAGCCGGTGGTCAGCGGTGGCGTTGACGGGTGGGAAATGACGCAGCATCGATTGGTTTGTTTTCTGCTTTTATCCTGCTTTCAAGGGCAGAGGAAAAGAAACATTATAACGGTTAGCCGGTAGGCATGGCGAACCGCGATTTTTCGCTATCGCGAGATGCCATGGCAGTCTTCCCTCCTACATAACAAAACCGCTGTTCCGGCGGGATGCCGGAACAGCGGCATGCGAAGCTGGGAGATTGGGCCTTCGGGGATGAAGACGGAGCCGTCTTCTATTCCTCCTCCTCTTCGTCGTCGTCCTTATCTTTTTTCTCGGGTTTCAGGACCATTTTGCCTTCCTTGAGGCTGGCATTGAGGTCGGTCTCGGCCACTTCCTTGTGCACCAGGTTCTGGTGGCAG